>Ga0208977_1000325_pt1 | contig 43215 bp, 44 predicted proteins | sample RifOxyA2_FD_184030 | JGI IMG/M metagenome (GOLD analysis project Ga0208977, IMG submission 184030) | Groundwater microbial communities from Rifle, Colorado - Rifle Oxygen_injection A2 (SPAdes) | ecosystem: Environmental > Aquatic > Deep subsurface > Groundwater | place: Rifle, Colorado, United...
TGTTGTACGAGTATCTCGGCGGCACGTACTATGCGCTTGGGCGCACCGCGGAAGCCGTCAGCGCATACGAGCGCGCCCTTGAGCTTAATCCCGCCAACGAGGGGCTCAAACTCTGGCTGCAAAACAATAAAAAGAGAGGTTAAATAAATATATGAAAAACAAAATGAAACGCAACGGATTTGTGTCGCTGGTTGAGCTTTTGCTGGTAGTGGCCATACTGGGCGTCGTCGTCTATTTCGCCATGCAGCAGTATGTGAAGAAGCCGGTTACCATGCCGGATGCCAAAACACAGGCGGAGCTTTCAGAGCAGGGAATAAACATGTCCCAGCCGCTTTCAACCATCGAAAAGGCAAAAACGGCCGTTGACGAGGCAAACCGTAAAATCAAAGAAATGGAAAAAACCGCCCTCCCGCCGGAAGAATGAAAATTTGATTTAGATTTTACAAGATGGTATAATGTGCGCAAAGGCGGGCCGGTAGTTCAGCTGGCAGAACGCTTCGTTCGCAACGAAGAGGTCGTCGGTTCAAATCCGATCCGGTCCACCAGATTTGATTTGTGCGCGGTAACATGGTATAATTGGCGTCATGTCATATATTGTTTTAGCCAGGCGTTACCGTCCTAAGAATTTTGATCAGATTGTCGGCCAGGAACACATTTCGCGCACACTGCAGAATGCCATTACTGAAAACAGGGTGGCTCACGCATACCTTTTCAGCGGCCCGCGCGGAGTGGGGAAAACAACCGCGGCGCGAATCCTTGCAAAAGCGTTAAACTGTAAAGGTGGCCCGGCCGCAGACCCTTGCGACCATTGCATAAATTGCAACGAGATAACCGCGGGCTCAAGCGTTGACGTGCAGGAAATTGACGGCGCATCCAACCGCGGAATAGATGAAATCCGTTCTTTAAGGGAAAACGTAAAATTTTCTCCCGCCTCGTCGAAGTATAAAATCTATATCATTGATGAAGCTCACCAGATTACGGACGCCGCCTTCAACGCGCTCCTTAAAACGCTGGAAGAACCTCCCGAACACGTAGTATTTATTCTTGCAACCACCGAACCCCAGAAAATTCCGGTTACGATATTGTCCCGCTGCCAGCGCTACAGGTTCCGGCTGTTGTCGTCTAAGGAAATAACCGCGGCGCTTGAAAAAATTGTGCTTGCTGAAGGGTTTCAGATAGAACCCGAGGCGCTGCAGATGATAACCGCGTCCGCCGGCGGCTCCATGCGCGATGCCTTAAGCCTTCTTGACCAGTCTATGTCTTTTGTATCCGGTACGGTAACTTTTAAGAACGTCCAGGATTTACTCGGTTTCCTGCCGCACGTTATAATCGGCTCTGCGGCCGATGCCCTGTCCCGCCGGGACGGCGCGGCCGTGCTTGCGGTTATAAAGGAAGTAACCGAACAGGGGTACAGTTTGTTGCAGTTTGCGCGGGATTTGCGGGATTATTTCCGTTCCCTGCTGCTTGCCAAAGTCAATCCTTCGATACTTGAATTAAGCGCGGAAGCCAAAAGCGATTTGGAGTCCCGCAAAGAGTCGTTTACCACAGGCTGGCTGATACGTTCGGGACAGCTTCTCTCCAGGGCGCTTGATGAAATGCGCTGGAGCGACCAGCCCAGGCTTATAATGGAACTTTATCTTATGCGGCTTGCCCAGCCCTACGAGGCCATCTCCGGGCTGGTTGAACGCCTGGAAAAGCTTGAGCGCAACGTTGAGCCGGATCCCGTCGTTACGCAGCCGCCCGTCGTGCCGAAGGCGCCGGCTGCCGCCGCCGTGCCGGAAAACGTCGTTGCCAGGGCGCAAAAAGCCGAGCCCGTGAAAGCGGAACCCCCTCAAATACAAGTTGAGTGCCAAAAAAATGAACAGGAGCTTTGGCGGGAAGTGGTGCGTGAATGCGGCAGGACGCGCCCCCGTATTGCAACTATCATCGCTTCCGCCCGCTTAAAAAGTGTAACCGCCGATGCGCTTCGGCTTTCGGTTGACGGTAAGTTCATGGAAGACGGTATAAAAAGCAATAAACAGAGCATAGAGGATATGGTTGAAAAAAAGTTTGGCCGGAGTTTGGCGATTCAAACGGTTATTGAAGAGCCGGCGCCGGGCAGTGAGCCTGCCGCAAACGCGGATGTCATTGTGCCGGAAGATGATTCGGACGCGCCGAAAGAACTGTTCACCGTTCAGGCGGATCTGAGCGCCGTGCAGGACGATTTGCCCCCCGGGTTCGATAAGATACTGGACGTATTCCCCGGCAAGGTGACCAAAAAGAATAAAAATCCCGCGGAATAATACAACATGAAACGCCCCGCACCTATAGAAAGAATGATAGAATCCCTGCGCCGGTTCCCCGGCATAGGCCCAAAAATGGCCGAGCGGTTAAGCTACCACATTGTTCGCGCGCCGGCGTTCGAGATTAACGAACTTGTGGAGGCGGTCCAGAAGGCGCGGGAAACCATGAAGGTTTGCGGCCGCTGCTACAACCTGGGCGAGGATGACCCGTGCGTGCTGTGCCGGGACGACCAGCGGGACGCTTCCCTGCTTTGCGTGGTGGAGACTCCGCAGGATCTGGTTGCCCTGTCGCAGGTAAAGAACTTTAACGGCCTTTATTTTGTGCTGGGCGGCGCTCTCTCTCCCCTTGACGGTGTAGGCCCGAATGAGCTGAGGGTGCGGGAGTTGATAAACCGCGTAAAAAATGATAAAATACTCGAGTTGATTGTTGCCACTGACCCCGATGCGAAGGGTGAAACTACCGCCCTTTACCTTGCAGAACAGATAAAACCTCTCGGTATAAAAGTTACCCGCCTGGGATACGGGCTTCCGGTCGGTGGGGATCTTGAGTATGCTGATGAGATAACCCTGTCGAGAGCTCTGGAAGGCCGCCGCGAGATGTGCTAACCACAACATTTGATGTTTTTTAAAGGCGCTATATTATAGCGACGGTTGTTTATTTTATAACTATTCTTGATATATATGTTCGAAAGGAGCAGGTATGGCAAAGACGATTGAGATTCGTTGGCACGGCAGGGGCGGCCAGGGCGCCAAGACGGCCGCACTTCTTTTTGCTGAGGCGGCGCTGGCAACCGGCAAATATATTCAGGCGTTCCCTGAATACGGGCCGGAAAGAATGGGTGCGCCGGTGCAGTCTTTCGACCGCATCAGCGACGAGCCCATTACGCTTCATTGCGGCATTACGGAGCCGGACTACGTAGTAATTCTTGACCCCAGCCTCATGGAGAGCGTTCCGGTGGCCGAAGGGCTTAAAGCCGAGGGTAAAGTGGTGGTAAACACATCATTTCCGCCGGAAGAGATCGCCAAACGGCTTGGAGTCGACCCCAAACAGGTGTTTGTGGTCAATGCCTCGCAGATCGCCCAGGAGACAATCGGCCTCAATATCCCGAATACGCCCATGCTTGGCGCGCTTGTGAAAGTGATCGGCGATCTTGAGCTTGAAGGGCTTTTAGAAGATACGCGCAAGAAACTGGAAGTCAAATTCCGCCACAAGCCGCAGGTTATCGAAGGAAACCTGCAGTCGATCCGCCGCGCGTATAACGAAGTTAAGAATTCATAATTGCAGGAGCATACAATGAAAACGAAAGAAAAAGAAAAAAAATTATCATGGAAAGAACTTCCTGAATCCGATATTTTAGAGCCCGGTACGGCTAAGAATTTTCATACCGGCGACTGGCGCACCGAGCGCCCCGTGTGGGACAAGGACAAATGCATAAACTGCATGTTCTGCTGGATAGCCTGCCCGGACAGCGCCATCATAGTTAAAGACGGAAAAATGACCGGCATCGACTACGATCACTGCAAGGGCTGCGGAATATGTGCCAAGGAATGCCCCGTAAAACCGGTCAAAGCCATAGTAATGGAAATAGAAAAGAAATAATAGGAGACAGATATGCTTCAAACAGCTAATCCCAAAGGAAAAATAGTAGCCAAAACTGGCAACGAGGCCATGGCCGAGGCCATGCGCCAGATAGCGCCCGACGTAGTGGCCGCCTACCCGATTACTCCGGCGACCGAGATAGTGCAGATTTTCTCACAGTTTGTCGCCGACGGCGTTGTGCCGACCGAGTATGTTGCCGTGGAAAGCGAACATTCGGCGATGTCGGCATCCATCGGCGCCTGCGCGGCCGGCGCCCGCACAATGACGGGAACATCGTCGCAGGGGTTTGCCCTTATGTGGGAAATGCTTTACATAGCGGCGGGCTTGAGGCTTCCCATAGTTATGGCCGTCGTAAACCGCGCGCTTTCAGCCCCCATCAACATTCACGGCGATCAGTCGGACACGATGGGCGCCCGCGATTCCGGCTGGATACAGATTTATTCCGAAAATTCGCAGGAAGCTTATGACAATATGATTCAGGCCATTCGCATAGCCGAAAAAGTAAAGGTACCCACGCTGGTAACCACCGATGGCTTTATCATCAGCCATTGCATGGAAGTCGTGGAAACTATGCCGGACGAGGAAGTTAAGAAATTTATAGGCGAGTACAAGCCGGAGCGTTACCTTCTGGATGTAAAACATCCTTTTACCCAGGGTGCGATTGACCTTCAGGATTATTATTTCGAGCATCGCCAGCAGCTGGCGCAGGCCATGTATCACGCCACGCCGGTTATTCTTGACGTAGCAAAGGATTTTGCAAAGGCGTTCGGCAGGGAATACGGGCTGTACGAAAAATATAAAATGGACGACGCGGAAGTGGCGATAGTAATCATCGGTTCCGCCGCCGGCACCGCTAAAGTTATGGTTGACGGCTTAAGGCAAAAAGGCGTAAAGGCCGGCCTTATAAAGATTCGCGTGTTCCGCCCCTTCCCGCACAAGGAACTGGCCGAAGACCTTAAGAAAGTAAAAGCCGTTGCCGTTATGGATCGCTCGGATTCAAGCGCCGGTTCGTTCGCGCCGCTTTTCACGGAAGTTACTTCGGCGCTTTACAGCCACTTGAACGGTGGCGGGCCAAAAGCCGTTAATTACATATACGGCCTTGGCGGCCGCGACATAAACCTTGAACATTTCGCACAGGTTTATGAGCGTCTCGTTAAAATTAAAGACGGCCAGAGTGTCGGCAGCCTTGTGGAATATATAAATTTGAGATAATTTAAGGGAGAAATACAATGGCAAACATAAAAGAATTAAGCAAAAAGGAAGAACTTTTCACCGGCGGCCATCGTCTGTGCGCAGGCTGCGGCGCAGGTATCGTAGCCCGTCAAACCCTGCTTGCCACCGATACGCCCGTGGTTGTTACCAATGCAACCGGCTGCCTTGAGGTTGCATCCACCATATTCCCGTTTACCTCATGGAACGTTCCGTTTTTCCACTCGGCATTCGAGAACGCAGGAGCCACGGCAAGCGGCATAGAAAGCGCTTACCGCAGCCTGAAAAAACAGGGAAAACTTGAAGGCGACATCCGCTTTATCGCGTTCGGCGGCGACGGCGGAACCTACGACATCGGCCTGCAATCGCTCTCCGGAGCCATGGAGCGCCGGCACCGGATGGTATATATATGTTATAACAACGAAGCATACATGAACACCGGCATTCAGCGCAGCGGCGCAACGCCTAAAGGCGCGCATACAACAACTGCGCCAATGGGAAAAGTAAAACAGGGCAAAGAGCAGGTGCGCAAAGACCTTACCGCCATCATGGTTGCCCACGAGATACCATACGTTGCGCAGTCTATCGTAGGAAACTGGAACGATTATATCACGAAGGTTCAGAAAGCGTTAAACACGGACGGGCCTGCGTTTATAAATGTGTTGCAGCCCTGCCGCCTGGGCTGGGCATACCCGCCGGAAGACACCATGCTTATGGGGCGCCTGGCAGTCGAAACCTGCATGTGGCCCGTCTACGAAGTGGTAAACGGCGAATACAAGATAACCATGAAGCCCAAAGAGAAAAAACCCGTCGTGGAATTTCTGAAACCCCAAGGCAGGTTTAAACACCTCTTCCGCCCGGAAAACAAGCCCATCCTCGACGAAATCCAGGCCGAAGTTGACCGCAAGTGGGAAAAATTGCTAAAATTAGCGGGAGAAAAATAAGCGGTTGAAGGGGCAGATCGGCACATGAGAAGCCTTTTTGAAATTAAAAATGTTCTGTCGCAATTTAAACCAGAATTGGAAACCAGGTATAAGGTTGCACGGATTGGTATCTTCGGTTCTTATGCGCGTAATGAACAAAACGAAAAAAGCGATATTGATATAATTGTAGATTTTAAGGAACCGATAGGATTAAAGTTCATTGATTTGGCGGAATTTCTGGAAAATACCCTTAAGATGAAGGTGGACTTGGTGTCAGGCCGCGCCATAAAATCGAACAGATGGTATCATATCCGCAAGGAATTGATATATGTCTAAGAGGGACTGGCTGCTTTTCGTTGATGATATTATCGAAAGTATTCAGAAAATAGAAACATATATAAGTCCTCTTGGCCATGACGATTTCATGGCTGATCCGAAAACAAATGATGCCGTTGTGCGCAATCTCGAAATAATAGGCGAAGCAACGAAAAACATTCCCGAAGATATTAAGAAAAAGTTCGGCGGTGTAAATTGGAAGGGAATGGCCGGACTGCGCGACAGAATAATTCATCACTATTTCGGCATTGACATGGAATTGATCTGGTTCATAATAACCAATGAACTTGTTCCGCTAAAAGATCAACTTGAAATAGTAAAAAAGCAAAATACCATTCCGGAGTAGCGAAATGGCCGCGTGTCCGCACGAATAAGTGCGGACGAGCCACGCGGGACGCCGAGCCGGTGAGGCGGCGGGAGGAGCTTGCTCCACCATTGAAAAAGCACCGGAATAGATATAAGCAGTAAAAATTTTAATCGCAGAATAATACACACCATTCCGGAGTAGCTCAATGGTGGAGCATCCCGCTGTTAACGGGAGGGTTGTAGGTTCGAATCCTACCTCCGGAGTTTTTGCAGTAAACGTCGATTTTATCGACGATAATCATTTATTAATCAAAATTAAGTCCAGACTCTCATCAAAATGTCTCACAACTGCCATCTTTTACCGCCTATTTTTACTCCGGACGTAGAATAACGTATAATCTTAATATTAATAATGTCTTACATTGTTTCACTATTTTCATATGTATATGGGAATAGTGTATTTTTTTATCTAAAGGGGGTATCAGGTACGGATGTGATTAAGAGTTGCTGACACCAGAAGAGCGAATGGAAAGAATATCCGACATTCGTGCTCAAAGTGTGCTGCGTTTAATTGATGCTGAAAAGAACGGGGTAGCCCAGGAACAAAAACAGATTGAGCCAGAAATTGTAAATGAAAAACCAGCCATGGCAAGGAGGAAGAAACAAGATACTGAAGAATTTCTCGATACTAACGATGTCATATATTTTACCTTCAAGTCTCAAAAATATTCGTTAGATTTTCTCATTTTGATATGCTATAATCTCGATGACGGACAATTATAATGAGGGAAAAGAATGTCTATATCATTGCAGGTTCAAACGGTGCGGGGAAGACAACATTCGCAATAAAATTTCTTCCGGAATATGCAAATTGCCCGCACTTTGTCAATGCCGATCTTATAGCTCAGGGGTTATCGCCTTTTGAACCTCAAAGGGCGGCCTTAAAAGCTGGCAGGCTTGTCCTGCAACAGATACGCGAGTTTGCCGATCGCGGAGTTTGCTTCGGATTTGAAACAACCCTTTCGGGAAGATCGTATGTAAAGCTGCTTAAAGAGCTTGCAGAGAAAGGATATAACCTTTATCTTTTCTTCGTTTGGATACCGAATACGGAATTAGCGATTTCGCGAATCAAGGACAGAGTCGCTGCGGGCGGCCATAATGTTCCTGAAAACGACGTGCGACGGAGATTTAAGCGCAGTATTGGCAATTTTTTTGAACTATATAAACCATTGCTGACTTCATGGATGTTATTTAATAATTCTGGCACAAAACCTGAGTTGATTGCGAAAGAGGAAAAAGGTAAGCTTGAAATAGTAGATAAGCAGTTATTCGATATTATAATTAAAATGTGAGGTTATTTGTATGAAAAAGCGTCTTTCTTTGCAGGATAAGGCTGAAATCGCATTCAAAGAAGCGGTTCACGAAGTTGTTAAAGAGCATAAACGAACCGGGCGCCCTCTTTCTATATGGCAGAACGGCAAAGTCGTGCACGTGTCGCCCCGTTCGATCAAGTAATAATTGATATCGAGCAATAAGTCCGGTTATATTTAGTTTGCTGATGTTATAGGCGGAGCATTTTCTGTTGGAGCATTGACGGGCATCGGGGCCAATGCATCCGGTACCGATGATGCCGACTATAGCAACGGCGTTAGCGGCACGCGCAGCTATACCCCCGTAACTACACCCCTATATTCCAGATGGTCTTTTCCACTAATTTCCTGATTGATTACTATCTATATATTCAGCGGGACAGCCGCATACCCGCAATGGTAAAAGCAAACCTCGATGTTGTTCTCGAAAACATCCGGCCAAGATTTAGTGGCCATCCTAAATGCCGCACTGCCAATGTTCCGCTGGTATAGTCCCTCTCTTCGCATTTATACTTTTATACCTTGTTAAACGGAAAGATGGTATGCATTCTTTGCTAAAAAGCATGGTTGATAAATTGATAAAAATATGTTATAGTTGTCAACTAAGGGGTAAGTAAAAGGGAAAATTATGAATATTAGTCAAAGGTTGAAGCAACTAAGAATGGCGCGTGGCTTATCGTTAGATGCTTTAGCTGCTACTATGGGGAGCATAGTTACTAAACAAGCCATTTCTAAATACGAAAAAGGTAAGTCACTGCCATCCCCAGTGGTCATGAATAGATTGGCAGTAGCATTAGGCGTTAAAGCAGCATATTTGTTGAGAGAACCCTCACTGAAAGTAGAATTCATTTCTTACCGTAAACGATCAACCCTGTCTAAAAAAGTTAAGAACACGGTCGAAAGTGTTGTAAGTCAATCTCTTGAAGAGCGTGTTCGGCTTCAGCAAATACTCGGATATAATTGCAATTCTGATCTGTCAGTCAAACACCTTTCAATCAAAAACGTGGAAGATGCTGAAAATGCGGCTTGTGAGCTAAGGGAAAAATGGGCTCTTGGTGTTGATCCTATTGCGAATGTCGTTAGCGTATTGGAAGCTCATTGCATTCATGTATTGAAAATCGAAACTGACACCAAATTTGATGGAATATCTGCGGTTGCAACCGATGAACATAACCATGTTCTGTCATCTGCAGTAGTTACAAGAGACGGTGTTTCTGGTGAGAGACAGCGGTTGAATCTTCTGCATGAGCTTGGGCATTTAGTTCTCAAGATGCCAAAGAGTGTTGACGAAGAAAAAGCAGCGTTTCGATTTGGAGCAGCTTTTTTAGCTCCAGCCGATTCATTGCGACGTGAAGTGGGTGTTCATAGAGGCTCTATTACTTCTGCTGAATTGCTTTTGCTTAAGAAACAATTCGGTATGAGCATCCAGGCATTATTATATAGGCTGAGAAATCTGGGTATTATTAGTGAATCCTATTTCAAAAAATACTGTATTTCTATTAATAAGTTAGGTTGGAAAAAGCGAGAGCCTGAAGAGCTTGAGCCCGAACAATCCGAATGGCTTTATAGAAATGTTTTGAGAGCTCTTTCTGAAGGATTTATGTCGAAAACAGATGCGGAAAGAATATTAAGTAAGCCAGTTAATGTTGAAGAATCTCTTGCCCTTGTAAATCGTCAAGCATTCCTAAAACTTCCTTTGGCCGAGAGGCGTAGGCTCCTTGCTGAGCAAGCAAAAGGAGCATTGCACCTATACGAAGAGAATCGTAAGCAAGATGATGATCTGCAAGGGGGCGATATAGTTGAATACTAAAGCCGCCCCAAAGAGGGGAGAAGTATGGTCAGTTTGCTTTGATCCGACTGTTGGTTCAGAAATCACAAAAACTCGGCCGGGCATTGTGATCAGTTCTGATGACGTAGGGATTCTTCCTATTAAATTAATAGCTCCTATAACCAATTGGGACGATCGCTTTTCGAAAAATATCTGGCATATTAAAATTGATCATACACCAGCTAACGGGTTATCGAAAACCTCAACAATTGATGTGTTACAAATACGCGGGATGGATGTAAGAAGGTTTCAAAAGAAGCTCGGCCAAGTGCCTGCAAGTGTATTAGATGAGATTGCTGCTGCTCTTGGAATAATAGTCGAGTATCAATAATTTACCAATTTAATACAAAATTGAATCGGAATATGTTATATCCCCTTGGGTGAGTAAGGTTCGAACGTTGTCTACTGAGGGGAGTTAGATTTGACGTTCAGACAAATTCTGGGTTTGTCTGGTTAACGCCTCGCCCAGGGCAAAAAACTCCTTGAGCGAGGCGTTTATTTGTTATAAAGGTGACCAATGAAGATTATTACAAATTTGATTACGCTAACTCCTTGGGGTAAAGAACACATGAAGCGATCAACAAAACGCCCGCCCGCATCTCCAATAATTGCCTCGTCCTCATTGCGAAAGGTGTTCGGATTATTCTGCACCTTGTTGCTATGTTTGGCCGCACCGGCAGGTCACGCAGAAAATCGGCGACCGACCAGTGTTTATACATCCGTCAAACCGACCGATTGCCATGTACCTCCTCCCCCTCTGGTAACGGCCTATGAAGCACGCGGATTGGCCGTTCGGGAATGCCAAGCTCCAAAGGGATGGCGCCTGTTCGTTGTATCCACCGACGAATGTTCATGGCTGGAGCTGAGCAGGGACGGGCTTCTCTGGAGCACAGAAGAACAGGTAGTCTACCGCAATAATTTCGGCAACTTTCCCAATCTTGGTGCCGACAAAGTTGAATGGTGCTTAAGCGCATCAGGCAGTCCCATCGCTCTGATATTCCGCATCTCTGCGCAGTCGCCCACTCCCCCGGACAACGTCACCGTAATAAAATCCCTGTCGAAGTTGTTTGTTATCCGTCTTGCTGATGGAACGCCGCAGTTCTGTGGCGTTGTCCAAACCAATAAAGAAGCGCGGGAGCTTGCTGACAGAGTCTCTCCTAACGCGCATCCACTTTCACAACTGCGCCAACCATGATAATGATGAAATGAAATGATTAATGATATTTCGTTTACGCTTAGCGAGCTGGCGGCACATACACAACGCAGCAAGCCGTCGGTTACTATCGCCGTGGACAAGTTCGCCACTTCGTTCCTTGCGATTACAGTATTTTACTTCTAAACGCTAAAGAGACGCCATTTAACAATGCTAAATGTAAAGAAACCTGTGACCCACTATCTCTATCCTTCACTATCTCTGCTACTTATCTGGTTTATTTTTATCTGGCTATTTGCTCCAGCGTTTAGTGATAACAATGGCCAGCAAACAAAAATAACAGTCATTGAGGAACAATCTAAAACCATTGATGCGTTTGTCAATCAATCAGTTGAAAACGGTAGCGGTCTTATCCGTAAAGAGATGCGTTATTGGGAGTTGGAAGGCCTGTTCAGCTCAAAAAAAACGGAATATATACACGCGATCTTTGCCCAGGGAAGTGTAGTGCGGGAAGAAACGTACTACTTTCATGAAAGTGCGGTTATCCGAGTTGTCATCCACAAATTCTGGGATGTGGACAATGAAAAAGATGCCCCCTCTCCACCGATAAAGCAGGATTTCATCGTGAATGATAACCAAATTATTCGACGCATATACACAATAGAAGGAACCAAGGCCATAACAAAGACGGACAGCACCAGGCGACCCGCCGATACATTGGCTGCCAGGGCCAATACATTTGCATTAGCGCTCACCACAACGGACACTGAAGACGACGCGCTGGAGTACCTTGAAACATTTACCTTTGAATCCTTCCCATGACTTATGTGTTTTCCATTGTGGATGCGGCTGTCTTCGTCTATAATGCTAAATATAAAGACCTGACCCCATTGTGCGAACCGCTGAAGCAAAATCCAGCCTCAAGTCTCATGAAACGAAAGGAATAAAAGGATATCGCGATGAGAAAGTTAGCGGTGGCTATTGTGCTGTTCCTGTCTTTATCTATCAGTGCTTGTGAATGCAACATGAAGCAATATGAAAAGTCAAACGTAGAGATTCTTTCCGTATATGGAACAGTGACTGGAACAACAGAAATTACGTACCAGCCTATGCTTGACTCTATGTACTACTGCCCCGGCGCAAATGTTCGACATGAGGGAGAACGACAGAAAGTCTCCCTTGTTCGTTGCAAGATCAACAATAAGTGCCCTGTTGACGTAATTGCGGAGAAGCTGGCCCAAGACCAATGGAAACTTGTCATTTCAAGTGCTCCAGACAAAATTGATTTAGTATTTAGCGATGGGGAGATCCAACTTCTGCCGAGAAACAAATGACTTCCCCCACGCACGACTCGGGTAGTCAATTAGCGCAATTTTTTAACATTTCCCGCAGATGAAAAAAATTATTTTCCTCACTTTTCTCTTTATCATTCTTATAGCCGCCTATTTCCCCATAGGCGTCAATACATGGCGGATACTTACAAACAGGAGGTTCGTTATCCCTGGAGAATCGTCTATCTTCATATTTAGAACAACTGTAATGAACGATGGCTCTGGTGAATGGTGGTTGTACGGAGAAGACAACAATTTTTACTACCATTTCATAGGCAGCAAGGAAAAACCGTACATTAAGATATCTAAGAATGAAGCCACAAAGTGTGTCGGATTTGATCCAAATGACCATATGACTTGGTGCAGCAATTAGAAAATGGAACTTTAGGGACGTCCCCCAAATCATCCTAAATCGCAGTTTCATCTAAAGATAACCCTATGTCCGGAAGCGCATGCAGGGTTATTTTAATTTTACCTTTACGTCTCAAAAATATTCGTTAGATTTTCTCATTTTGATATGCTATAATCTCGATGACAGACAATTATCTTGAGGATAATACGATGGTAAATACTGAAATACTACAAGAAGCAACTAATAGATTGGTATCCCGCTTCCACCCGCAGCGGATAGTGCTGTTCGGATCGCAGGCGCGTGGAACGGCTGATATCCATAGTGATGTGGACTTGCTCGTCATTTGTGATTTCCAGGGCAACCGCAGGGAATTAATGGTTTCGATGGATAGATCACTGAAGGGGTTAGGCTTTGCCCGGGATATTGTCGTTTTGAAGCCGGAAGAGTTTGAGCGAGACCGCGATATTCCGGGAACGATTGCCCAGCCCGCGTCGAGAGAAGGAAAGGTGCTGTATGAGCGGCATTGAACAGGAAATGGTCAACAAGGCCAAACAATGGATGGCGTACGCCGATGAAGATATGCGCCTCGCCGAATGCGGCCTGAAGCTTACCGAGAACTGCCCTTTTCGGTTGATCGCCTATCATGCTCAGCAATGCGCTGAGAAATATCTGAAAGCATTCCTCGTTTATAAGAAAACCGATTTTCCTTACACGCATAATATTGGCTATTTGCTTGAACTATGCGCGAAGCACGGTGAATGGGTTAAGACAGTAGAGGCTGCGGAAGAGCTGACGCCTTTTGCCATAACGACGCGTTATCCGGGCGAGGACGAGGAAGTCAGTGCGGCTGATGCCGCAAATGCCATAAAGATCGCTTTGCAGGTTAAAATGTCGGTTACGGATGCGCTGAAGAAAGAGAATTTTCCGTTCTGACCGATTCAAACACCGTTGTATAATAAAAAGGTCTTTTTCAGATAAAGAAAAAACAAAAGCAAGGGGGGGTGGGGGGAAGTCAACGAGTGGGGACATGTGTTTTCCATTGGGGATGCGACCTGCCTTCGTCTATCATGCTAAATATAAAGACCTGACACCGAAACATCCAAGGAGTGAGCGGATGGTAAACCAGTTACTTGCGAAAATATGGTCAGTCTCCTTGCTACTGTTTTTGTTTGCCATTTCAACAACTGCCATTTCAACAACTATTGACGCATTGACCGTCCGGTAGGATTGAAATGTTTTATTTGCCTGGCAAGGTGGGAAAGTTGTATAATTCGGGTATGTGCGATTCTGTTATTATTGGAGGCGCGAATGGATAAATATGATGTGTTTGCGGTGATTAATGAGGCTAAGATTCCGTGCTTTCTTGCGACGGTGGATGGTGGGGTGCCGCGCGTCCGCGGGATGATGCCGTACCGGGCGGATGAGAACGGTATTATTTTCCACACCGGAGTCATGAAGGATCTGCACAGGCAGTTGCAGAAGAATCCGAACGTGGAGATCTGCCTGTTCAACCACGTCGCGGGATGGCAGGTGCGTATCAGCGGCAGTGCGGAACTTGTCAGCGACAAGGCTTTGAAGGAAGAAATCGTCGCCAGGCGCGATTTTCTTAAACCCTGGGTTGCCGAGAAAGGTATGGATATACTTGCGGTTTACCGCATAAAGAATGCTGTTGCCACGTTCTGGACGATGGCGACAAATTTTGCTCCCAGGGAATACATAAACCTGTAAAGCCTGGCACTGAAACTATATATCAGGGAGGTAACATGGCTGATAAGATGACGGGCTACGGATTGGGTTTCATCGGGGCGCTGGTATATTATATTGCGCATGCGAAATCGTTCTGGATGGGTGTACTAGGGTTTTTTAAAGCGCTGGTCTGGCCGGCGCTGCTGGTATATGAACTGCTTAAATTCCTTAAAATGTAAATTCAGATTGGCCATTGCGGCGCTTATTTTTATTTGCCCTGTCATATACCCCGCTTCCGGCCCACCGATAAACAGGATAAAACCACCTCGTAGCAAGAACACGAGTAGGCCGGTTACAAATTCGAGCTAAAATGTGCTATAATCACTTTTACCGATGAAAATAATAACGGATTCAATCACGCGGGATGAGCTTAAGCGGATGGCTGCAAGTCTTTTTGGCGACATGGTTAAGGGTGTCGTTGATGTTGACAGGCAGTTGCTGGCCGTTGATGCGGAGCTTCATGCCGATTTAGAGGCGTTGCTTTTGGATGATGGTTCGAAACAAAAAAACGTATGGGGAATTAACCTTTACCCGGATCTTGAGGGTGAGCAGTTCGTTGAGTTTAACTCCATGATCAACGTGCGCCCTTCCCGGAAAAACGGAAGCCGCGGGGTCGAAGACGAAGCAATTCGTAAAAAAATTATTGAGATCGTGGCCAAAAGGGTTAAATGATGAGTGTTTGCCACAGGCAACTTGCGGATGGCCGATGGTTCGACTTGTCGTTTCTCGAGCAAATGGCAAACATAGGCAGCGAGGTTGAACGCGCATTGAACTGGAAGGCCAGGAACAATGCAGAGTACTGCCGGAAGGCTTATGAACGCGCGCTCGAGTTAATAGATCTTACTCTCGCTGATTTTAGAAATCGCGGCCGGTTTAAAGAAGTTGCCAGGGTTCGCGAGGCCGCAGTAGACTATTTTTCAGGAACAAACGAGTTTATGTCGTCGGAATCTTTGTGGAGAAAATACTTTTTGAGCTTTAACTACGCCGCACGCAGAAATTATTGACAAATTCTGCCGAAGGTGCCGTGCCTGCCATGCGTTAATCCGGCATCCAGCCTTGACGGAAAATCTGGACTCCGGTTTTCAGACTGTGTCCAATTGTCTTTTGCTCCGTCCGTCATACCTGACGGCTAATGCTCATCTATAATATTAAAAAGGCCGGTGTAGCTATAAAGCTATACCGGCCTTTTTTATATTGTCCTGATATTTAATATGTAACTTGCAAATTGCAGCGGAAAATGTCGTTGCTGACGGATAACGATTCCTCGGATCGTGAAACGTAATTTAGTTGCAGCTTGGTCAGCCCGTCAATGATGTAGTTTATGCCGCCGGTGATGTCGGCGAGGGCATTGCCGCTTGTGTCTGAATTGGCGTCATAGAAATCATAGCGCGCAGCAACACTGAAAATATCGTTGATCTTATATGCGGCTGAAGCATAGTAAGTCAACTTGTTGGTTGTGCCGGCCTTTCCTGTTGCATACTCGCCGTAGAGAGAAATCGGATCCATAATGTAGCGTATTTCCCCTGCGGTATGTGTGTTTTCCGCCTCGGCTGCGCCTGTTTTCCCGTTATAATGTGATACGCCGATTTGCAGGGCAGTTATGGGCATTGCTACAAGACGCGCCGCAATGTCTTTGCCGTTGTTAAGATCCGCCCTGTTCTGTCCCTCGCCGTTAAATATACCGAGGAACGGCATTATCTTGACGTCGCCGATCTTGAAATCGCTTCTTAACATCATGCCAAGGTCGCGACCTTCCGACCATTTAAATACCGAAGAAAGGGCTGCGCGTTCGGCAAAATCAAGCCGCGCTGACGAATCAAGGCCTTCCATGCCGAACGGAACCTTGAACTGCCCTAAATCCAATGCCATGTATTTACAGTGTTTTAACGTGACCCCGGCATCCTGCAAAGGCGATTTTCTCGTTACATCTTCGTTAACCTGCGCCGGGTCAATTGTAACGTTCCATAAAATTTTCGGATTGATTTCTCCCGAAACTTTTACTTCCGCGCGGCGAAAACGGAACATATTCATCGGATTGGCGCCATTGTCGTACGTGTAGTGGATTTGCAAAAGCCCGCTTACCTTCGTCTTGCCCAGCCCGCTTTCAACGGGTCCGGCAAACGCGCTGCATACCATCCCGGCACATAACCCTGCGATCACACTTACTGACGTTAACGTCTTTTTCACGGTGCCTCCTTATTTAATTTACGGTGAATCTGTCTACCGCATCCTGGAGTACTTTTGAGGTTACTGCCAGTTGTGATGCCATTGCGTTTGATTCTTCTGCGCTGGCGGTTGTTTCTTCCGCGGCCGCCGCTATCTGCTCAATCTGGTGGGAAATATTCTCAAGGAACGATGTTATTTTTTCAAAACGCTTGCTAGCCTCCTCGGTAAGTTTTGTTCCCGTGGCTGTCTGCTGCTGGCTGTCAAGGGCAAGTGTAACCGCATTCTTCGTCTCGGATTGAACTTCGCCAACTATCTTTGCGATTTCCTGCGCTGAAACCGCGGAATTCTCCGCGAGTTTTCTGACCTCATCGGCTACCACCGCAAAGCCGCGTCCCACATCGCCCGCACGGGCGGCCTCAATAGCCGCATTCAGTGACAATAGATTCGTTTGGTCGGCAATTTTTGTAATCACTGTAACTATTTCACCGATCTGGTTTGACCGCTTTGAAAGCTGCTCCATGGCCGCGGCGGAAGACGTTGTCATGGAATTTATCAGGCGGATTTTATCAACCAGGTTTTCCATCTGCTCCTTGCCCTTGCGGCTGTCGTCATGCGCATTATGGGCGGACGCCGACACGGATTGCGAATTCTGCGCTATGGAGACCGAGATCGCTCTAGTTGATTGCTCGGCCATGCGGGCAAGCGTATCAGAAGAAGTAGCCACTAATAGCGATTGTTCTTTAACCTTGTTTATAAGCGCCCTCAGCGTTGCCACCATTTGGAAAACAGCATTGGCAAGAACATCGTTTTCCGAACGGCGTTCAATGGAAACCGTTAAATCGCCGTTTGCAACGCATACTATGCTGTTCGACAACGCTTTGGAACTGTCTATGACCTTCTGAAACGAGCCTGCAAGTATGCCCTTGCCTGAGCGGTTTTCGACGGCGACAGAAATACTTCCTTCAGAGATCTCTTCAGCCACTTTTGCAAGCTTACGCAATGCCCCGGTCATCACTGAAAAAGCATCGCCCAGGTCGCCTTCTATCCGGACATCAAGCAAGTGGTTGTTAAGATCGTCGTCGGCAATACGCCTGGCCTGCACGGCAAGCTTCCGTAAAACCGTCTGCATGCGGTCAAAAGAGCCGGCAAGGTCGCCATCCTGTTCTCCCTTGAATTGTGTGGCTTCCTCAAAGGATTTGCCGTCGCGCAGGCTTTCTTCAACCGTTCCTGCTCCGATGTGGCCTGCGGCTATGCGTTCAGCCCGCGTTACCAGCTTCCGCAGTTCATTGAGCATACGGTTAAAAATACCCGCAAGCTGGCCTATCTCGTCATTGCTTGTCACCTCAACTTCATCCTGCGACAGATTGCCGTCTGAAATTTTATAGGCGACATCCATAACGCGCCGCAGGGGTGTTGTTATGCTTTTTTCAATGACGATGAAGTAAATAAAAGAGCCTGCCAGCACGGCGAGGATGCTTATCAGGATGGATAAAAGGACGGTCTTGCGTACGGTTGCCGCGATGTTTGACGAGGTGTATCCTACCCGTAGAACTCCCAGGTGGTCTCTCATGGAAAATATCGGGGTTGCCGTTTCAAAAACACTGCGTCTCTGAGGATGGGGGGTTATGGCCAGTTTTTCAACATTAAGCGCAGTTTTATCGAAATCCGATTCGTTAAGGTAGGTATCCTTCAATTTCTGTTCCGTTGAGGCGACGCATCTGCCTTCTTTATCAACGGCGATTATGTATACTACATCTCTATCGTTCTTTTTTGCTTCTTCAAATATCAGGTATAACGCATCCCAGGTGCCTATCAGCATCGGTTCGCTGCATGCAAGAGCCATATTTGCGGTAACGATCTCGGCCTTGCTTTTCTGCATGCTGAATAGATCGTTGCGATTGATTGCCGTCGAAGCAACGATGAGCGTGATGGTTACAACGGAAACGATGCCGAGAAAGTAACCTAATATTTTCCGCTTAAGCCCGCCCTGCCTTATTATCTTTGAAGAGAGTGCCACGGCGCCTCCATATTATCAGGCTATTGCCCTGTTTTTTCTGAAAGCCGGCGGATAGAATCCATATCTTTCTCAACCGCTTTTACGAATGACTTTATGCCGCCCGGAAGAGCCGCTTCTTTCATTATGTCGGCAGGAATGGACTGGAGCGCTTTTGACACTTTTTCAACTATCTTTGGATCCACTTTTTCATAGTTTGAAACAACCCAGTTCGGGTATTGAGGCGTTGTCGCCAAAACTTTCACTTTACTTATATCCATCTTATCCTTGACTTTCTGGCGCATACCGTCCCTTATGCAGCCGAAATCAACTTCATTGCCTATCACCGCGGTTATGACTCTCTCCTGCTTGTTGCCGGGCGCCTCGGTAATCACGCAATCCTTGGGGAGATTGATGCCATTGTCTATGGCATATCCCTGCTGGAACAGGTAGCCGCCGGCCGAATCGTAACCTACTACCATGCCTTTTTTGCCTTTTATGTCTTTTACGGTTTTAATCGTCGAATTATCAGCGTTGACGATTATCTCGCCCGCAAAAGTGGGGCCTTCGGCCTGCGCTCCTATGGCGATAACTTTATGGGAGTTCGGTTGTTCCTTCGAGCGCTTGGACATCGTTACGTATGTAAACGGGTTGGAATATGCGAAACTGATCTTGCCTTCCTTGCACATCGCGATATGCTCGGTAAAATCCTTGGCAAAAACCTGCTTGAATTTTACTCCCGTCTCTTTTTGGAGATAGTCAAGAATCGGTTTCCAGCACTTGAAAAGCTCAGTGTTAGACATTTGAGGCAGCATTGCAAATGTAATCTCTTCTTCAGCCTGTGCCTGCACATTGAAAAGCGCCGGGCACGAAAGCATGGCAATGGTTACTATTCCTGCAAAGAACCGCGACAACCATCTTCTCTTCTGCATACACAACCTCCTTGGTTTATAAAGCATATAATGCTTTTTTATTTAAGAGTAGCAATATGCAAAAAGTATAAACAGAAATCTATGATTTATCAAGAGGAATTAAATAAAATTTTAAAGGTGGGGAATTCCGCCTCTTCGGCGGCGCTCGGGTCAGCTTCGAATAGATTTTAAAAAACGGAGAGGGTGGGATTCCTTCTCCCCCGTCGCTGGCGCGACTCCTCCGAAGCCTGCTGCCCTCGCTTTTTTCCGCCTCTTCGGCGGCGCTCGGGTCAGCTTCGAATAGATTTTAAAAAACGGAGAGGGTGGGATTCGAACCCACGGTACCATTGCTGGTACACACACTTTCCAGGCGTGCCTGTTAAACCGCTCCAGCACCTCTCCAATAAATTGTTATATCACTGGCAGTGATGATTTGCCCATCAGGAAGGCGTCGGCATAGTGCGCGCAGCGGCGGCCTTCGGATATTGCCCAGATCACCAGCGATTGGCCGCGATGCGCGTCGCCGCAGGCAAAAACTCCCTTGACGGAACTCATGAAACACGGGTCTGTTTTGACGTTGCCCCGCGCATCAAATTCTACCGACAATTCTTCAAGAAGCCCCTGCTTCTGCGGACGCAGGAAGCCCATTGCAAGAAAAACCATGGCAGCTTCCACTTCAAATTCAGATCCCCGTATTTCTTCCATAAGGGCATTGCCGTTTGAATCTGTTTTGCTGAAATCAACCTTAACGCATAAAAGCTTGCTTAACTTATTTCCTGTGCCGATGAATTTTTTAGTAAGCACCTGCCACTGGCGCCGGCCGCCTTCTTCGTGGCTTGACGAAGTCTTGAACAATAACGGGTATTCAGGCCATGGATACTGATCCGTGCGGCACTCGGGCGGCCGCGGCATCAGTTCCAACTGCAACACGGATTCCGCGCCCTGGCGATGCGCGGTGCCTACGCAGTCGGAGCCGGTATCGCCGCCGCCTATCACCACGACTTTTTTGCCTTTCGCGTCAATAATCTCTTTTCCGGCAATCGCCTCGCCTGAAACTTTTTTATTGGAGCGGACAAGGTAATCCATGGCGAAATATATGCCGCCAAGGTTTCTGCCTTCAATATTGATGTCCCGCGGTACGCCGCTGCCTGTGGCGATGCAGACCGCATCAAAATCATTTTTAAGGTTGGTTGCGAGAACGTCAACGCCCGCGGTAACTCCGGTTTTAAATATTATGCCTTCTTTTTGGAGGATCGCGATGCGCCTGTCAAGAATTGTTTTTTCCAGCTTGAAATCCGGTATGCCGTAACGAAGTATGCCTCCGATTTTCGCGTCTTTCTCGAACACGGTTACCAGATGCCCCGCCTTGTTCAACTGGTCGGCGCAAGCAAGCCCCGCAGGCCCCGAGCCGATAACCGCCACTTTTTTCCCGGTGCGCTTCCTTGGCGGGCGGGCGACAACCAGTCCCTCTTTGAAAGCATATTCTATTATGGCAAGCTCGTTTTCGCGTATCGTTACAGGCTCGTCATTGATGCCCAGCACGCAGGAATACTCGCATAGCGCCGGACACAACCGCCCCGTGATCTCGGGGAAATTGTTAGTAGACGAAAGCGCCTTGTAGGCCTTCTGCCAGGAGCCGGAAAACACGAGGTCGTTCCACTCCGGGATAACGTTGCCGGCGGGGCATGCCCAGTGACAAAAAGGCGTACCGCAATCCATGCAGCGGGATGCCTGTGTAACGGAATCCTCTTCCCTGCGCAGGAGCGCGACTTCCATGTAATCCTTTACGCGCTCACCTATCGGCCGGCAGGCTGACTTCCGGCGTTTTGTCTTTAAAAAACCTTTTGAATCTCCCACTATAAACTCCCGTGTCTCTTTAGCGTTTAGAAGTTGTCGTCATTGCGAGCCCAAAGGGCGCGGCAATCTCGCTTTTCAGAAGAAGCAACGTCGAGATTGCTTCGCTCTCGCTCGCAATGACCTCAAACTGTTAAAGAGACACAAACTCCCTCTATCCGTCCGCGACTTCTCCGAGGTGCATTTTTTCTTCTATTTTTTTAAGTTCGAGTATTCGTTTGTATTCCATGGGCATAACTTTCACGAATTGTTGCTCGTAGTCCGCAAAGCTATCCAGTATAATTTTTGCGCGGTTGCTTGCCGTGGCGCGGTAATGGTTTTCCAAAAGCAGGCGCACGGTGAATGCGTCATCTTTGTCCAGTTTCTCAAGCTCAACCATTGCCAGGTTGCATTTTGTTTTGAATGTCCCGTCTTCGTCAAGCACGTAGGCTATGCCGCCGGACATGCCCGCGCCGAAATTCCTGCCCGTCTCGCCCAGGATAACTATCCGCCCGCCGGTCATGTATTCGCAGGCATGGTCGCCCACGCCTTCCACTACGGCATTAAGCCCCGAGTTGCGGATACAGAAGCGTTCGCCCGCCACGCCTTTTAAATAAGCTTCCCCGGCTATGGCGCCGTAGAATGTGGTATTGCCAAGCAATATGTTCTCCCCGGGTTCATATGCGCTTGTCGTATCGGGATAGATGATAATTTTGCCGCCGGACATGCCTTTGCCGACATAATCATTGGCCATGCCCACGAGTTTGAAAGTTATGCCTTTTGCAAGGAATGCGCCGAAACTCTGCCCCGCGACGCCTTTAAATGTGCAGCAGATGGTATCCTGCGTCAGCCCTTCTTCGCCGTAGCGGCGGCATACTTCGCCGCTTAACATCGCGCCGGTTGTCCTGTTGGTATTATTTATGGGTAATTCCATGCAAACGTCTTTCCGGCTTTCCAGGGCGGGTTTTGCGCGTTCTATCAATGTGTGGTCAAGTACGTTTGCTATTCCGTGGTCCTGTTCCATTGTTTTATGCACGCCCACGCCCCATGGCGCCGCCGGCTTGTATAGCAGGCGCGAAAAATCAATATTCTTTGCCTTCCATGGCAACAGTTCCTTATTTATGGCAAGACAATCTGTCCGGCCTATCATATCCTCGATTTTCCTGAATCCCAGTTGCGCCATGATTTCGCGCAGTTCCTGCACGACGAACGTAAAATAGTTTATGATATATTCGGGTTTTCCGCTGAAACGTTTCTCCAGCACCTCGTCCTGCGTTGCGACGCCGACGGAACAGGTGTTAAGGTGGCAGTGCCGCAGCATAACGCAGCCAAGCACTATAAGTATAGCTGTGCAGAAGCCGTATTCTTCGGCGCCGAGAAGCGCGGCTATAGCTACGTCGCGCCCCGTGCGCATCTGGCCGTCGGTTTGCAGCCGCACCCTGCTTCGCAGGTCGTTTAACACAAGCGTCTGGTGCGTTTCGGATAAACCCATTTCCCACGGCAGGCCGGCATGTTTGATGGAGCTTAACGGGGATGCGCCCGTTCCGCCGTCGCCGCCTGAAATAAGGATCATGTCCGCATGTCCTTTCGCGACGCCGGCCGCAACGGTGCCGACCCCTGTCTCGGAAACGAGTTTTACGCTTATCCGTGCGCGGGGGTTGGCATTTTTAAGGTCGAAAATAAGTTGCGCAAGATCTTCAATTGAATATATGTCATGGTGCGGCGGCGGCGATATAAGCGTAACACCCTGGGTGGTATATCTTGTGCGCGCGATGATGGCGCTTACCTTGTGGCCGGGAAGTTGGCCGCCTTCGCCGGGTTTTGCTCCCTGTGCGATCTTAATCTGTATCTCGTCGGCATTGACCAGGTAGTTGGTAGTCACGCCAAAGCGCCCTGATGCCACCTGCTTTATGGCGCTGCGGCGCGAGTCCCCGTTTGGAAGGGGGGAGAAACGCGCCGGGTCCTCGCCGCCTTCGCCGGTATTGGATTTGCCGCCGATCCGGTTCATCGCAAGCGCTATAGTTTCGTGCGCGCCGCGCGAAATTGAGCCGAAGCTCATGGCGCCGGTGGCAAATCTTTTAAGAATTTCACTCGCCGATTCAACTTCCGATATGGGTATGGGGTTTGTTTTTGTAAATGTTAACAGGCTGCGCAGCGTGGTGGGGTTTTTAGACTGGTCGTTTATGAGTGAGGCAAATTCGCGGTAACGTTTTTCATTTCCTTTTCGCGCCGCGTCCTGGAGCGCCGCAATGCTTTCAGGGTTCCATAGATGCATTTCGCCGTCGCGCCGCCACTGGTAAAGCCCGCCCGGTTCAAGCAGCGGTTCCTCGGAAATATTATGGTAAGCCTGGGCGTGCCGCCGCATCGTTTCTTCCGCGATCGTGTCGAAGCCGATGCCGCCGATACGCGATACCGTGCCGGTGAAACTGCGCTCCACGACTTCATCGCCCAGCCCCACAGCCTCGAAAATCTGCGCGCCGCGGTAACTTTCAAGGGCTGATATGCCCATTTTCGACATGATTTTCAGAATACCCTTGTCAACCGCTTTTATATAGTTGTATACAGCCGTCTCTTCGTCGCATTCAATTGTTTTTTCGCGCGCAAGTGAGCGTACGGCCTCAAAGGCCAGGTAAGGGTTTACGCATCCCGCCCCGTAACCGAACAGGAGCGCGAAATGATGCACTTCCCGCGGTTCCGCGCTCTCGACTATAATTGCTATCTGGGCGCGCATCGCCTTTTTTACCAGGTACTGGTGCACCGTGCCGGTGGCAAGAAGCGCCGGCAGGGCTGCATTGTCTTTGTCAGAGCCGCGGTCGCTTAATATGATAAACGCATATCCCTGGCTTATTGCCTCTTCCGCCTCGGCGCATATGCGTTCCAATGCCTGCATAAAATCATTTTTATCGCCGGCTTTACATAGTATGGAGATTGTTTTTGACTTCAGGTTTTCATGCTTTATATGCCGGATTTTCTCAAGTTCCTCGTTGGAAAGAACAGGTTGTTTAATGTGCAGGCGCCGGCAGTGTCCCGGCGTGGCATCGAGAACGTTCTTTCGCGGGCCGATGAAGCTTTCCAAACTCATCACAAGCTCTTCGCGGATAGAATCTATTGCAGGGTTGGTAACCTGCGCGAACAACTGCTTAAAGTAGTTATAAAGAAGATGCGGTTTGTGCGATAATACCGCCGGCGGCGTGTCGTTGCCCATGGAGCCCACCGGCTCCTGCGCCGTTTCCGCCATGTGTTTTAAAATTATTTTTCCGTCTTCGCGGGTGTAGCCGAACGTTATCATGCCGGTGGTGAGCTGCTCATTCTCGTCATGTTTCGCCGCTGTTGCCACGGGGAGATCGTCTAGTTCCAACATGTTGTCTTTGAGCCAGCGGCCGTAGTCGTGAGCCGATGCCAGTTCATTTTTCAGTTCACGGTCATGAATAATGCTACCCGCCGCGGTATCTATAAAGAAGATTCTTCCCGGCTTGAGACGGCCGGACGTAATAATTTCGGCAGGCTTGATGTCCAGGACGCCGGCCTCCGATGCCATTACCACCAGCCCGTTTTTTGTAACGATGTAACGGGCGGGGCGCAGGCCGTTCCTGTCAAGAACGGCGCCTATGCGCGTGCCGTCGGTAAATGCAACCGCGGCAGGTCCGTCCCAAGGCTCCATAAGGCAGGCATGGTATTTGTAAAAATCGCGCACCGGCTCATCCATCCCGCCGTCGTGTTCCCACGCGGAGGGGATTAACATCATCATTGCGTGGGCAAGGCTTCTGCCGGAGAGAGTCAGCAATTCAAAAACATTGTCGAGCATTGCCGAGTCGCTGCCGCCGGTAACCACTATATGTTTTAGTTTTTCTATATCTCCGCCGAACGAATCGCTTTTAAGAAGCCCCTCTTTAGCCTGCATCCAGTTAATATTTCCGCGCAGGGTGTTTATCTCGCCGTTATGCGCCAGGAAACGGAACGGTTGCGCAAGGTCCCACGTGGGGAAGGTGTTCGTGCTGTAGCGCGAATGCACAAGCCCTATGGCGCTTTCTATGTTTGGATCCTGAAGGTCGGGAAAGAAGTTCTCAACCTGCGCGGGCGTAAGCAAGCCTTTGTAAATAAACGTGCGCGACGACAGCGATGGGATATAAAAACAGGATTTCTGCCGGAGTTGCGCTGCGCGCACGGCGTTTTCTATGCGCCGGCGGATAACGTATAGCTTTCGTTCGAAGGCAAGTTGCTCAGGTATGTTTGCGCCCCGGCCTATAAAAATCTGTTCGATTGCGGGCTTTGTGTTTTTTGCGGTTTTGCCAAGGTGGGAATCATCGGTTGGCACGGGCCGCCATGCGATTACGGATTGGCCTTCCTCAACGATTGTATCCTGGATGATTTTCTTGCATTTTACGCGTTCAGCGTCGTTTGAGGGCAGGAACACAAGCCCCGAACCGTAGCTTCCGGGTTGCGGCAGCGTAACGGTGCGCGCCTTCATCGTTTCGGAAAAAAAACGGTGCGGCATTTGAATCAGTATGCCGGCGCCGTCGCCCGTAAGAGGGTCTGCGCCGGTCGCGCCGCGATGGGAAAGGTTTACAAGAATACGCAACCCTTGCCGTACAATTTCATTGGAGGCTTTTCCATTGATATTGCAGACAAAACCGACGCCGCAGGAGTCATGCTCGAACTGCGGGTCGTACATTCCTTGTTTTTGAGGTATATAATCGCTATCCATAAAGTTATAACAAGGGGACAAAACCCCGCTTTTGCCGCTTACGGGATCCTGTCCCCTTATTGTTTTTGTCTAGTACAAGTATTTTACGGGTTTACATTATAAACATCATCTCTGCATACGTGGGTAGCGGCCAATACTCACGGGGGATGATTTCCTCGAGGCTGTCAACCGAAGTACGCAGCTCTTTCATGCTGTCAAGGATGTTCGTCATGGAATGCCCTGCCTGGGCATCCTCAAGCTTGGCTATGGCGTCCATAGCCGCATCGGAGACAGTTACCAGCTTCTTTAAAAGCACCGATAGCGCCTCGACATTCTGGCCTGCCGCTTTTACCGTGCCGATGGTTGATGCCAACTCGCTCTGGTATTTTACCGCCGCGGGTATAATCATCGTTTTTGCCATGTCAAGCGCAATAGCGGCCTCGATTTTTATCGTTTTCTCATACTGTTCGATATATATCTCGTAGCGTGACATCAGCTCTGTTTTTGAAAGCACTTTATGTTTTTCAAAAAGAGCAACCGCCGCGTCCGTTATCGTTTCCTTTAAGGCTTCGGGCGTTGTTTTCAGGTTCGGCAGCCCGCGCTTTTCCGCTTCCTTGTGCCATTCCAGCGAGTAGTTATCGCCGTTGAACAATATGCGCTTATGCTTTTTAACTATGCCCTGCATTATTTCCTGCAAAGATTCGTTGAAATCCTTGCCGGATTTTACAGCCGCTTCCAGGCGCGTGCATATATCGTCAAGCGCTTCGGCAACTATTGTGTTCAATATTATATTAGGGCCGGCGCAGTTCTGGTTGGAACCCACAGCGCGGAATTCGAACTTGTTGCCGGTGAAAGCAAACGGGGACGTCCTGTTGCGGTCTGTTACGTCGCGCGAAAGCCTGGGAAGCGCGGTTACTCCGATTTCAACGTCCTTGCCTTCCTTGGAGCTTTTCGCGCCGCCTTTTTCGATTTGCTCAATGATGTCGGCCAGCTGTTCGCCCAGGAATATGGAAAGTATGGCCGGCGGCGCTTCGTTTGCGCCAAGCCGGTGGTCGTTTCCAGCCGAGGCCACCGTTCCGCGTAAAAGTCCCGCGTAGGTGTCTATGGCTTTCATCAACGCGCCGATTATGGTTAAAAACTTTGCGTTCTCATGCGGGTTGTCGCCCGGGCTTAACCAGTTCTTGCCGTCCGGGCCGCACAGCGCCCAGTTGTTATGCTTGCCGGAACCGTTTACGCCGGCAAAGGGTTTTTCATGCAGCAGGCAAACAAACCCGTGTCGGTCGGCCATCTGGCGCAGCACTTCCATGGTCATCATGTTATGGTCAACGGCGTGATTTAATTCCTCGTATACCGGCGCTATTTCGAACTGGGCGGGGCAAACTTCGTTATGGCGTGTCTTTGCAGGTATTCCAAGTTTCCATAGATCATGGTCGAGGTCTTCCATAAATGCAAGCACCCGCGGCTTTATGGCGCCGAAATAGTGGTCTTCCATCTGCTGATTCTTGGCCGGCTTTTTCCCGAACAGTGTGCGGCCGGTCTGTATAAGGTCAAGGCGGTTAAGATAGTATTCTTTATCAATAAGGAAATACTCCTGCTCCGCGCCCAGGGTTACATACGGCCTTGTCTTTCCCTTTATTCCGAAAAGCCTGGCAAGGCGTTCCACCTGCACGGCCAGCGCGTGGATTGAACGCATGAGAGGGATCTTCTTATCCAGGGCTTCGCCGTTGTAAGAATAAAATGCCGTCGGGATGCACAGTGTCGCGCCGTTTTTGCTTTCCTTTATGAAGGCCGGGCTCGTTGGGTCCCACGCTGTATAGCCGCGCGCTTCGAAAGTGGCGCGCAGGCCGCCGGAAGGGAAGCTGGATGCGTCCGGCTCGCCCTGTGTAAGTTCTTTTCCTGAAAACTGCATCATCACTCCGCCCTCGCCGTCGGGGAAGATAAATGAATCGTGTTTCTCCGCCGTGCCGCCCGTCAGAGGCTGAAACCAGTGGGTAAAATGCGTCGCACCTTTGGACATGGCCCATTCTTTCATGGCCTGCGCCACTTCGCCTGCAATTTTCTGATCCAGGGAGCGGCCTTCCTTCATTGTCGCGATTATCGAATCATATGTTTTTGGCGAAAGATACTTCCGCATGTTTTTCGGCCCGAACACGTTTTCGCCGTACATGCTTTCAATAGTTGAGATGTCATTGGATGAAATGTTTTTGGATACTTTTTTCTTTTTCATTTTATTAGCCCTTCCTTGACGAATAAAAAATAAATGTTGCCGGGGCGAACAAAAAACGCCCTTGACACCAAACACGGTGTCGGATAAGGACGCCATTGTCCTTTATATGGTGGCTGTCAGTAAATTGCTGATGTTACGCAAGCGTGTCATTGCGAGGAGCCTTCGCGACGAAGCAATCTCGTCGTTTTGATACGAAACAGCAAGATTGCTTCGCTTCGCTCGCAATGACAGCAACTTTAAATTAGTTTAACGCTTGGAGAACTGGAAGCGTTTGCGCGCTTTGGGCATACCGGATTTTTTGCGTTCTACCATGCGCGGGTCTCTCGTCAGAAAGCCCTCTTTTTTCATGCCGGCTTTAAGGGTCGGGTCAACCTTGACCAATGCCCTTGCCAGGCCGTGGCGTATCGCTCCGGCCTGCCCGGTTACCCCGCCGCCTCTTACGTCAATAATAAAATCGTACCCTTTTGCCGACGGAAACAGCTCAAGCGGCCGCACGGCGTCCTTCTTGTGGCGGCCAAGCCCGCCAAAATAAACATCAATCGTGCGCTCATTAATAAGTATGGAGCCGCTGCCTTCGGTAACGCGCACCTGCGCGATCGAAGTTTTTCTGCGCCCCGTGGCCTGTACCGGAAAAGTATTGGTAGTCTGGTTCATCGTTTCTCCTATTTATTCTTTGTAAATTGTGCGGCGTGAGGATGTTCCGCGGTTTTATATACCTTAAGCCGCGTAATCTGCCGGTTGCCAAGTTTGTTTTTTGCCAGCATGCCTTTAACGGCAAGCGTTATCGCCCTGTCCGGTTTCTCGGACATAAGCTTGCTGTAAGGGGTAGAGACGTCGCCGCCGGAATAACCCGAGTGGCGGTAATCTATCTTCTGTTCCAGTTTCTTGCCGGTAAGAACTACCTTGCCCGCGTTTGTTACCACTACGAAATCCCCGCAATCAAGGTGGGGGGTGTAATCGCGTTTGTTTTTTCCGCGCAGGATGTTTGCCGCTTCACAGGCCAGCCGGCCCAGCACCTTGCCGGTTGCATCAATGTGATGCCATTTCCTGTTTATTTCTACTACTTTTGGAAGATGCGTCTTTGCGTTAATCATGGTTTCCTCACGTCATAAGAGACATAATGTAATATAAGAATCCACAAATTATAAGAAATTTTTACCTTGAAGTCAAATTCAATGATGGAGAAATTTGCCGGTTTCAAGGAAGTTAATTATGTTTTCTATCGTATCATCTGAAAATACCAGTATGGCATGAGGATGGTTGACAATAATGAAGTCCTTTGCCCCGTCAAGCCGTGCGCTTTCTACGCAGACCGTGCCGTCGTCATCGCCCGGCAGGCTGCTACGGTAACCTTTGTCGTTGCCTTTGCCGCCGGCGATAATGCCGAACTCGCAAGCCGGTATTCCCATCGAATCAAAAAAATCTTTGTTCGCAACCCGCAACTGCCGGATGGCTTTGCTGCCAAAAAGCCACCTGAGCCAGGTGTAACCGTAAACCTGATCAGCCATCGGTGAACCGTGATTCGGAGGCGCGATCATTACAAACCTGCCAACGTTGTCGGGTTCATAATGTGTCAGATAATACCTGGCCACAATGGAGCCGAGGCTGAATCCAACGAAATGTATCGTAACGTCTTTTTTCTCGCGTTTAACGATATTGTCAAGTTGCCGGGCAATCTCTTCGATGGTTTGAGAGGTGCTGGCGTATCCCCAGTTTACCACGGCATATCCGTTATTGTTGAGCTTGTTCTCAAGGCGTGCCATTATAAACGGTTTGTCAAGTATGCCATGCAATAGAATGACAACTTCTTTCCCGCCAGCTTCTGCCGCGGCGCAATATGCCATGGAAATAAGAAACACGAATGCAAATATTATTCTATTCATTATTTTTCCGGTAATTGACAATACAACGACAATTATTATAGCATAAAATATATTACATCACCGATGTTACGCAAGAAATGCCAAAGTTGCTGTCATTGCGAGCGAAGCGAAGCAATCTTGCTGTTTCGTATCAAGACGACGAGATTGCTTCGTCGCCAAGGCTCCTCGCAGATGACACGCTGCGTAACATCAGAAGCTACATGTCAATGCCTGGAAGGCGAAAGGAAATAATATGGGTGCGCAGTTTTCGTTTGATATCGTTTCGGAAGTGAACATGCAGGAGGTGGATAACGCGATAAACCAGGCGCAGAAAGAGCTTGCGCAGCGGTTCGATTTCAAGAACAGCAAATCGTCCATTGATTATGATCTCAACGCCAAGAAGATAACACTGATTGCCGACGATGATTTTAAGTTGCGCGCATTGAAGGACATCCTTGAGGGGCGCATGGCAAAGCGCAGCGTGTCGCTTAAATGCCTTACATATAAAACACCGGAAAACGCGTTCGAGGGGACGCTCCGGCAGGTGGCTGAGATTACAAGCGGTATGCCGTCTGAAAAAGCCAAAGAAATCGTTAAGATTATAAAGGATGCAAAGCTGAAAGTGCAGGCCTCCATAGAAGGCGAGAAAGTGCGCGTATCGTCGCAGAAAAAAGACGAGCTGCAAGCGGTAATTTCATTGCTTCGCAACGCCAACTTTTCGCTGCCGCTGCAATTTACGAATTACCGGTAGTATATAATGGTATAAACGGGACAAATATCCGCGAACAATTATTGTAGAATTTAAGAAGAGGGGGGCGAATGCTTCAAGAAAAGCTGGTTCATTTGCAGAAGAAGCTTGCCGAATATGCTGCCCTCGTGGAGCGCATGGTTGACAAAAGCATTTCCGGCTTGCTCAACGGGGATAGCGCCTTGCTTGAATCCGTGATAAATACCGAAGAGCCTGCTGCCAACGCTTTCGAGATTGATCTTGACGAGATGTGTACCACTCTTATCGCCCAGTACCAGCCTGCGGCGCGCGACCTGCGCACTGTTCTTATGGTGCTTAGAATGAATAATGATTTGGAACGCATGGGCGACCATGCGGTCAATATCGCCCAGAGTGCGATTTTTTTATCCGCCAGGCCGCCGGTAAAACCGCTTGAGGATATTCCCGCAATGAGCAGGGTGGCTGTGCGCATGTTTAAAGACGGTGTGGATTCTTTTATCAACAGGGACGCCGTCCTGGCCAGGACGGTTTGTGAACGCGATGCGGTTGTAGACGACTTTCAAACCAAAATCCTTACCGAGCTTACAGCCATAATGCAGAAAGATCCTTCCACCATCGAGCGTTCCCTTCAGCTTATCAGAATTACGGCAAACCTGGAGCGTATTGCGGATCTGTCCACTAATATATGCGAAGACGTCCTCTTCATGGTCCATGGCCGCGTTATTAAACATCACAAAGAAGAGCAATAAGCCCCCTCCGCTGGAACACCCCCGCCAGATTTTCTATAATAATAGTATGGCTGCCTTACACTAGCCGTGTCTCTTTAGCAGTTTGAGGTCATTGCGAGCGAAGCGAAGCAATCTCGAAGTTGCTTCTGATGAAAAGCGAGATTGCCGCGCCCTTTGGGCTCGCAATGACGACGACAACTTCAAAACTCTAAAGAGACACCACTAGCCAAGGAGGGATTTATGTCAGGTTACGTGGCGGGAGGATTGAATGCGCCGGAATTTCCAAGCGGGCTTGAATGGATAAATTCAGGCCCCCTTACAATGGCGGAATTGCGCGGCAGAGTAGTTCTGGTGGATATATGGGATTACACATGCGTCAACTGTTTGCGCACGCTGCCGTACTTAAAGCAATGGCATGAACGTTACAGTGAAATTGGATTGGTAATTATCGGCGTTCATACGCCCGAGTTCGGTTTTGCCAGGGACAGCGCGGCGGTGCGCGAGGCGGTGCGCAGGCTGGAGCTTGAGTATCCGATAGTTCTTGATAACGATTACGATATATGGAACTTGTATGCCAACCAATACTGGCCGCGTAAATATCTGATTGACGTAAACGGTTACATCGTTTATGATCATGCGGGCGAGGGGGATTATTACCAGACGGAGCGCCTTATCCAGCAATTTTTGAAACGCAAAAATCCCCATGCCGAATTCCCTGAGCCGTACCGGCATCCCGGTTCCGTCGAATCGGGCGGGCATTGTTATCCCGTTACGCCGGAACTTTATCTCGGCTACGAACGCGGCAGGATAGGGAATAACGAAGGGTATGAGCCGGGGCTTGCCGTAAATTACCGCGATTCCGGCAATTATCTTGACGGCTACATATATGCCCACGGCGTATGGCTTAACCTGCCGCAAAGCCTTAAGCACGAGCGCAAGGACAAGCTGCTCCAGGATTACGTGGCAATAAACTACCATGCCTTAAGCGTCAATGCGGTAATACGTCCGGCCGAGGAGCTGAATTACCGTGTTTTCGTAATGCAGGACGAGCAGTATTTAACCGGCGACATACGCGGGCGGGATGTTATCATTGACGGCAGCGGCAGAAGTTTTGTTGAGGTTTCCGAACCCAGGCTGTATGAGCTTGTGCGAAACAACCAGTTCGGTTCCCACGCGCTTAGACTCTTCTCTGATTCATCCTCGTTTGATCTTTACTCCTTCACCTTCGGTTCCTGTGAAGTTGCAATGTCTAAAACTGGACAGAAATAAAGATTTTTTGTTACTATTATATAATTGTTAACATATTTTGTGCCAGGAGAAATAAGGATGGATGTGCTGAAACTGTTTATTGACGAGGCGAAGAAATTGCGCGGTACGGTTATTTTTGCTGAAGGCGACGAGGAGCGCACGCTGGAAGCCGCGGTGCGTTTGTCCAAAGATGGGGTATGCAAGTCAATTGTCGTCGGAAAAACAAAAGAGGTTGTAGAGCGGGCGGCGGTTAAAAAGAAACTGGATATATCGTCCGTAGAGGTGGTCGTGCCGTCTGAACATTTGCTCGCCGGCGCCGCTCTGGAAGGTTTTTTGCAGCGCATGACGGCAAAAGGTATGACGCTTGAAGCCGCAAGGCAAAGCGCGCTGGAACCGCTTAACTTTTCGGCATTATACGTAAAAAGCGGGCATGCTAATGGTTGCGTCGCGGGAGCCAGATCGTCTACGGCCGATGTCCTGCGCGCCGCTATATACGGCATCGGCCCCGGGGCGGGAACAAAAGTGGTATCGTCTTTTTTTCTGATGATTCCGCCCGTAGGCCATCCTCTTGTAAAAAAACCGGTTGTTTATGCCGACTGCGGCGTGAATCCCGATCCCGGCGCGCAGGGATTGAAGGATATTGCGGTGGCAAGCGTGTACAGTTATAAAAGCCTGTTCCCGTCGGAAAAGCCGCGCGTCGCATTTCTCTCGTTCTCTACCAAGGGCAGTGCGGAGCATAAATCTCTTTTAAAAATACGGGAGGCTGTAAGCGCAACGCGGGAACATTTCAGCGGCGACGACGGGGTGTTTGTTGACGGTGAAATGCAGTTTGATGCCGCGGCGGTGGATGTGGTGGGGCAAAAAAAGGCGCCCGGTTCGCCCGTGGCAGGGAATGCCAATATTTTTATTTTCCCGGATCTGAACGCCGGAAATATATGTTACAAGGTTACAGAGCGCCTGGGGTTATTTACCGCGATAGGCCCCATCATCCAGGGTTTGGCAATGCCGATGAACGATTTAAGCCGCGGCTGCTCGGTTGACGATATTTATTACGTTTCTGTAATTACTCTTTTGAAAAGCCGCTGGTAATTCGGATTGAATTTTAAATGGATAATTGACACCTTTTACTGAAAAATATATAATTATTTAACTGATGTTATGCAAAAAATGCCAAAGTTGCCGTCATTGCGAGCGAAGCGAAGCAATCTTGCTGTTTCATATTAAAACGACGAGATTGCTTCGTCGCGAAGGCTCCTCGCAATGACACGCTGCTTAACATCAGTTATCTAATGCTCGCTTCATGTTGGCGCATGGGGATTTTAAGGGAGGCACAATCATGACAGAGAATCTAAGCTCAAGGTTTAAAACAGAATCGTCGGCTTCTGCGGCTGTGGGACGGATTACCGGCCTGCCGCGCGGATACGGCGATACGAAGATTATTATCTTACCGCGCGATCCGCTTTGGATGTATGCCTATTGGGAAGTCGCTTCTCAGGCGTACGCCGAATTAAAGAAAAAAATAGGGGAAGATAAACTATCCGGCGGCAAGTGGATGCTGCGCGTTTACGATATAACCGGTGTTGCATTTGACGGGACAAATTCCAATCGTTTTTTCGATATTGCCATAGGGTCGGATATTGACAATTGGTACATAAACGTGGGCGAGTTGAACCGCGTCTGGTGTGTTGACGTGGGCGTAATAACTCCGGACGGCCAGTTTGTTTCGGTTGCCCGTTCCAATGTTCTCGGCCTGCCGCGCCAGGGCGTATCTCCTATAACAGACGAGCAATGGGCTATATTGCAGCAGGAATTTGACAGGCTTCTAAGGCTTTCGGGCGTGGACAAGATCGGCAGAAGTTCGTTTGATCTTACCAAACTTATGCGCGAGCGTTGGGAGGAGATAGTTTCCCTTTCACTGCCGTCATCGTTCGGCGGAGCAAGTTCCGGCGCCCGCCCTGTTGCGCCCGAAGAAGCAAGGGCAAAGGGTTTCTGGCTTAAAGCCGATACCGAGCTTATAGTTTATGGAGCCACTGAGCCGGATGCCAGGCTTACCGTGCAGAACCAGCCGGTAACCTTGCGCCCTGACGGTTCGTTTACATTGCGTTTTTACCTGCCTGACGGCCAGCAGGAATACCTTATCGAGGCGGTTTCAAAGGACGGGGACATGAAACGGCAGATCACTTTTGTCGTCGGCCGGGAAACAAAATGAAAGGCGACATGGAACCGAGGGGATACTGGTGTTTACAGCTTCACGCTCACCTGCCGTATGTGCGCCATCCCGAATACCCTGATTTTCTCGAGGAAGACTGGCTTTACGAAGCCATAACCGAGACATACCTGCCGCTCCTGTCAATATTCGAAAAATTCGTTGAAGACGGTGTGGATTTCCGGATTACCATGAGCATAACGCCGCCGCTGGCGGGAATGTTGTCCGACAATCTTTTGCAAAGCCGTTACTATAATAAGCTTAACAAGTTAATAGAATTATGTGAAAAGGAAATTTGGCGCACAATAAACCTGCCCCAGTTCAACGAGACGGCGCGTTTATACGAACGCCAGCTCAAGGATTGCCGGCGTATATGGGAAAAATATCACGGTAACATACTCACCGGTTTCAGGAACCTCCAGGACGCCGGTAAACTGGAAATAATAACTTGTTGCGCGACTCACGGCTTTTTGCCGCTTGAAACATACCGTTCCGCGGTGCGCGCCCAGGTGCGGATCGCCTGCCAGGATTACGAACGGCATTTCGGCAGGCGTCCCCGCGGTATATGGCTTGCGGAATGCGCCTACGTGCCGGGCATAGACGAAGAGCTTAAAAAAGAGGGCATCCGTTATTTCTTCCTTGAAGCGCATGGGATACTTTATGGCACTCCCCGCCCGCGTTACGGTGTATTTGCGCCGGTTTATTGCCCGTCCGGTGTCGCGGCGTTCGGCCGCGATATGGAAACAGCGCACCAGGTGTGGAGCGCGGAAATGGGTTATCCCGGCGATGCCGACTACCGTGAGTTTTACCGCGATCTCGGCTACGACCTTGATTACGATTACGTGCGGCCGTATCTTCATGATGACGGTGTTCGCCGCAATATAGGCCTTAAATATCACCGGATTACCGGCAAGGTGCCGTTAAGCGACAAGCAGCCTTATAACCCCGGCTGGGCAATGAACAAGGCCGCGATGCATGCCGGCAATTTCATGTTTAACCGGGAGCGGCAGGTTGAACACCTGTCCGGTATGCTGGGGCGCACACCGCTTGTTACCTCGATGTACGATGCCGAACTGTTCGGCCACTGGTGGTTCGAAGGTCCGAATTTCATTGATTTTCTTTTCCGCAAAATTTTCTACGATCAGAAAACATTCACTACAATTACGCCGTCGGAATACCTTGAGAAATTTCCGAAAAATCAGGTTATAACGCCCGCGGCCTCGTCGTGGGGCGACAAGGGATACTACGAAGTCTGGCTTAACGGCGCAAACGACTGGGTTTACCGCCACTTGCACAAGGCCTCGGAGCGCATGGCGGAGCTTGCCCGCGAGAACCCCAGCCCCGACGGTGTTCGGCGCCGCGCATTGAACCAGGCCGCGCGCGAATTGCTGCTTGCGCAGTCCTCGGACTGGGCGTTCATCATGACCACGCGCACCATGGTGGAGTACGCCGAAAAGCGTACCCGCGACCACCTGTTGAATTTTAATAATCTTTTCGAGCAGATTAAACGCTCCCAGGTTGATGAACGTTATGTTCATGAACTGGAAAACAAGAACAATATATTCCCGCTCATTGATTACACGGTTTTTGCCGCGGAGGCGCGTTGATAAGAATCACCAGGTTTCACATGCTGCTTATAAGCATTATCGTGATAATCGCGGGTATCTACGCCTACCAGCTTGTGCAGGAAAAAGAGCGGCGCCGCGTAATGGCGGCCGTGGAAGCCCAGCGACAGGCCGTGCGCGAGGCGCAACAACGCATGATAGAGGAAGAGCGCCGGCGTCAGGAATTGCTTAACCGCGCCGAAACGCTGGCGATTGAGGCTGTGGCGGTGGCCGGTGAATACCGCCTTATTTCCATAAAGGAAAACAAGGATGTTACGCAGGGTGAGGCAAGCCTGCGCCAGGCAAAAGAGTTTCTCGCTAAGAGGGATTTTGACAATGCCTGGGAATTAGCCCATCAGTCAATCGGGCAATTCAAGGCCGCGCCTGTGCTTGCCGTAAAAAAGGCCGCCGTCGCGGAAAAAAAATATTATTATGTAAAGAAAGGCGATTGCCTGTGGAAAATCGCCAAAATGCCGCGGCATTACGGCCGGGGGGCGGCATGGGTTAAGATATGGAATGCCAACAAGAAAAAAATTCCTGATTTCGACATCATATATCCCCGCCTTAAGCTCTTGATACCTAGTACTCTGTAAGACTGATTATTTGCGTTTTGCAGTTGTCGTTGTCATTGCGAGCGAGAGCGAAGCAATCTCGCTTTTCATCAGAAGCAACGTTGAGATTGCTTCGCTCTCGCTCGCAATGACAGCAAACTGCATTCAAAACATCAATATTCAGTCTGGTAGAGTACTAGCAACGGTAAATCAAAAAGTCCTTGACTTCCGAATAGATTTTTGCTAAGAATAGTAGTGCCATGATACTAAATACCGGAGAAATATCCCTCGGCTTACTTATCGTAACATTTATCACCATATGGGTATTCATGCGGCGCGAAAAAACGCTTTCCCATAGACGTGAAAAAGAATACATCCAGCGGCTTAAGGATACACAGGCACAGTTGCATGAATATATAGCCGACCTTGACAGCCTTATAGTAATGCTTGTCGGTATCCACGAGTTCGGCATGACCGCTACCGGCGTAATATCCAAGGAAGAATTAACGCGCTTGATCATTGATTCGGCTTGCAGGCTTATGCGATCCGATACAGGGTCCCTTATGCTTTTGTCGCGCGATACCAACGAGCTGGTGATCGCGGCCTCGCGCGGGCTGCCGCCGGAAGTTGTAAGCACGACGCGGCTCAAGCCCGGTGAAGGCATAGCCGGCCGGGTGGCCCAGAGCGGCAAGGCGATTTTCGTCGAAGACATCGAGACCGACGTCCGTTTCATGACTTCCGGCAACAGCATGCGCTATCCTTCGCGTTCGTTCATTTGCGTGCCGCTGCGCATGAAGGAGCGGACGCTTGGAGTTCTAAACATCAGTTCATCCGATCCTGTGCGCCAGTTTGAAGAGCGCGATGTTCGCCTGCTTACAATACTTGCCGACCAGGCTGCCATTACACTTGAGAACATGGAGCTGTACGGCAACCTGCAGCATTTCTATCTTGAGATGGTGCAGACGCTGGCGCGCGCAATAGACGCAAAGGATTCATACACGCACGATCACGCCGACCGCGCCCGCAGTTTTGCGCGTATGATCGGCAGAAAATTAAGACTGCCAGGTATAATGATACAGCACATAGAATATGCCGCGCTTATGCACGATATAGGCAAGATCGGCATAGACGAGAATATATTGCACAAGCCGGGTAAGCTGACGCCCGAGGAAGTTGCGGTTATCCGCAAGCATCCGGCCATAGGCAACCGCATCATAGCTCCGGTTGCGTTTCTTTCGCCGGTTGCGCCCATGGTGCTTTATCACCAGGAATGGTATAACGGCCAGGGTTACCCCGAGGGGCTTGTGGGCGAGGAGATACCGCTGGGCGCGCGCATAGTGGCCGTGATTGATGCCTACGACGCCATGACGTCGGATCGCCCGTACCGGAAAGCCTTGTCGCGGCACATCGCTTTGGCGGAATTAAAAAAATGCGCCGGCACGCAGTTCGATCCGAAAGTCGTCAATGCCTTCGTCGAGATACTAAGCGACGAAGCGCGCGCAATGGATGCGCAAACCGGCGGCCAGCCCGGCGAATACGGGCTTAACTGAATGGCCGGTACGCTATATCTGGTTCCCACACCCATAGGCAATCTGGAAGACATAACGCTTCGCGCGCTTAATATTCTTCGTTCGGTAGATATTGTAGTATGCGAAGATACACGCCATACCGTAAAGCTGCTAAATCATTTTGAAATTCAGAAACCGCTTATCAGTTTTTTCTCGTATAACCAGGCACGGCGGTTGCCGCAGTTGATAGAGGCGTTGCGTTCCGGCAAAAACCTCGCCGTGGTTTCCGACAGCGGCACTCCGGGTATATCAGACCCGGGGTTTTTTTTAGTCAGGGCTGCTATCGAAGGTTCCATTGCCGTAATTTCTCTTCCCGGCCCCAGCGCATCTTTGACCGCCCTGGTAGCTTCGGGGCTGCCGACGGACAAATTTATTTTCCTGGGTTTTTTGAAGCGCAAACCGGGAAAAATGAAGAAAGAGTTGCAGGAGGCGGTTTCCCTGGGTGTTACGGTGATTTTCTATGAATCGCCGCACAGGATTGTTAAGACTATTTCGCTTTGCAGGGAGATTTTCGCGCCGGAAACGCCGGTGGTTCTTGCAAGGGAAATAACTAAAAAATTTGAGGAATATATTCGCGGCACGCTGGCTGAAGTGGACGAAAACCTGCGCCGCCGCAGCGAGATAAAGGGTGAGTTTGTCGTATTATTGTCGCCCTTGCAAAAATAGTGATTTTTTTATTTTGGGAGATTAAATCTTGGCTAAAATCAGGGTTGGGATCGTTGGGATAACGGGCTACACGGGTGAGGAACTCATAAGGATACTTCTCCGGCATACCGGGGCGGAGATAACGGCGCTTTGCGGCAGGACGTCCGCCGAAACGCGGCCGCTTAAAGACGTTTATCCCCACTTTGACGGCACGGGCATTGTTTGCGAACCGCTTGACGCCGCATCTCTTGCCGGTAAAACGGACGTAGTGTTCCTCGCGCTGCCGCACCGCGTGTCATTCGGGATCGTCCCTGAACTTCTTGACAAGAACATTAAAGTCATAGACCTCTCAGCGGATTTCAGGCTTAATGACCCTGCCGTTTACGAGCGTTGGTACGGTGAAAAGCATACGGCGCCGAGCCTGCTTGGCGAGGCGGTTTACGGCCTTACCGAACTAAACCGCGGCAAGATACGCGCGGCGCGCCTTGTGGCTAATCCCGGTTGTTACCCGACTACAATACTGCTTGCGCTTGCGCCGCTGCTTGCCGGCCGCATAGGTGAGCGCTCTTCAATAATAATAGACGCTAAAAGCGGTATATCCGGGGCCGGGAGGAAGACGGTGGCGGAATATTATAAAAATGAACACCCGAATTTCCGGCCTTACAGCATTGGCGGCACACACCGGCATATACCGGAGATCGAGCAGGAACTTTCAAAAATAGCGGGTGAAAAAATAACCGTAACTTTTACGCCGCATATCCTTCCCATGGAACGCGGCATGGTATCTACCATATACATTTCGACGGGGCGTGAAATGTCCGCGGCGGAATTAAGGGATGTTTACGCCAGCCGTTACGGCGGCGAGCCTTTTATCAGGTTTATGGAAGAGGGGAAAATACCGGATGTGCGTAACATAACCGGTACGAATTATTGCGACATAGGCGCATATATTGACGCGCGCGCGCGGAGGCTGGTTATTGTTTCGGCTATTGATAACCTGGTTAAGGGCGCTTCCGGGCAGGCGGTTCAGAATATGAACGTAATGTTTGGCATCAAAGAAACTGAAGGGTTGGAGGTGCACAGTGTTTCCTAAAGGATTCAATGCAGGCGGTATAGAAGCGGGAATTTCGAAGAAGAAGGCAAAAAAGGATATTGCGGTATTTTATTCGCAACTGCCGGCGCAGTGCGCCGCAATGTTTACGAATAACCTGGTTAAAGCCGCGCCGGTGGCGCTTAGCCGGAAGCATATTGAGATTGTTCCGCACGTGCGTGCGATCGTCGCCAATTCCGGTTGCGCCAATGCGTGTACTGGCAAGCAGGGTTTGCGCGATGCGGAGCGTATGTGCGAGATAACGGCGGACAGGTGGGGCGTATCCACGGAGGAAGTGCTTGTCGCTTCAACCGGTGTTATAGGCCAGTTTCTTCCCATGGCTAAAATTGACTCAGGGATAACCGGGCTTATTCATGCGATGCGCGCCAAAAAAGGAGATCCAAACGCCGCGGCCGCCGCCATACTTACCACGGATACGAAGGTGAAGGTGGCGCAGGCAAAAATCAGCGCAGGCGGGAAAAACGTTACGATATGGGGTTGCGCCAAGGGTTCGGGCATGATTCATCCCGATCTGGGGTTTCCGCATGCGACCATGCTTGCTTTTATATTGACGGATGCGGCCATCGAACTGGCGCTGCTTGAAGAGGCGCTTGCCGTGGCCGCGGATAACTCGTTTAACTGTATTTCAGTGGACGGCGATACGTCAACGAATGATTCTGTATTTATTCTTGCAAACGGAGCCGCGGGCAACCGGTTGATTTCCCGTCCCGGCAGCGACCTGGCGGCTTTTTCGGTTGCGCTGCAAAAAGTGTGCCTTGAGCTGTCTAAAAAAATAGTTTTAGACGGTGAAGGCGCCACCAAGCTTGCCGAGATCGAGGTGCGCGGTGCGTCCGACGATTCCGATGCCAGAAAAATTGCGTCCGTAATCGCAACGTCGCCGCTTGTAAAAACCGCGCTTTTCGGCAACGATGCCAACTGGGGAAGAATACTTGCCGCCTGCGGCAGGGCCGGCGTGCCGTTCGAGCCTCAAAACGTTTCCATAAATATCGGCGGCATGACAGTCGCGGAAAACGGGATGGCAAAGAAATTTTCCGAGAAACGGGCAAAACGGCTGCTTTCCAAAAAAGAGGTGCATATAGTTGTAGATTTGCATAAAGGCACCGGACGCGGCGTATACTATACATGCGATTTTTCCTTCGATTACGTAAAAATCAATGCCAGCTACAGGAGTTAGATGAACCGCCGTACCAGGGTTTTTAAAATAAGCCGCAAGCGGCCTGCCGCAGCGCAGCTTGCCATGGCCGCGGAGGTGTTGTGCCGGGGCGGGGTAGTGGTTTTTCCTACCGACACGGTTTACGGCGTGGCGGTAAATGCCTTCGATGCTCGGGCTAGAAAAAAAGTATATGCGCTTAAAGGGCGTTCCTATAGTAAGCCTCTGACGATTATGGTGCCGGACATCGCGTGCGCCAGGATGTTTGCGGAAGTGTCAAAGGATGCAGGAAATTTTATGGAAAAATTTTGGCCCGGACCGCTGACACTCGTGCTTCCCGCCACGCATTTCGGCAGCATAGTCATGAACGGCAGAAATAATATAGGCATCCGTATACCCGACGATAAAGTGGTTGCGGGAATTCTTTCGGCGGCGCGGCTGCCGCTTGCTACGACAAGCGCAAACCCGTCGCACCATAAAAGCGCGCGCACAGGTGATGAGGCGGCGCGTTATTTCGATGGCAAGGTGGACATGATTCTTGATGCCGGCCCATGCCCGCATAAAATGGAGTCCACGGTGATAGATATGCTGCATTTTCCGTATGTCGTACTCAGGGAAGGTTCACTGCCCTCAAAGAAGCTGCTGCAATACCTTTAACGCCTACCCTCTCCCCGGCGGGGAGAGGATTAAGGTGAGGGGGTGTTAATGTGTTCTAACCCGGCATGTATAATTTTTTATAGTTATTTATAGCGAGGAGATTATCAGATGAGTTATTTTTCGGAAGTGCGCGCGAACGATCCTGAAATTTATGATGTTATCAGCAGGGAAATAGAACGCCAGCGGTTTACGCTTGAGTTGATCGCCTCGGAAAACCATACGTCGCTGGCTGTAATGGAAGCCCAGGGGTCTCCGCTTACAAATAAATACGCCGAGGGGTACGCGGGCAAGCGCTATTACGGCGGCTGCGAGGTGGTGGATATAGCCGAGACGATCGCCATAGAGCGCGCCAAAAAGCTGTTCGGCGCCGAGCACGTCAATGTGCAGCCGCACTCCGGCACCCAGGCCAACATTGCTTCATTTCTTGCGCTTCTTAACATCGGAGACACCATAATGGGGCTCAGCCTTGCGCACGGGGGACATCTTACGCACGGCAGTTCCGTAAGCTTTTCGGGCAAGTATTACAAGGTTGTTCCATATATCGTCAACAAGGATAGCGAACTGCTGGACTATGATGAAATAAGACGGCTTGCCGTTGAACACAAGCCGAGGATGATAGTTACAGGAGCAAGCGCCTATTCCCGCACGTGGGATTGGGCGCGGCTGCGCGCTATCGCCGACGAAGCCGGGGCATATCTTTTCGCCGACATAGCGCATTATGCAGGGCTTATTGCGGCCGGCATATACCCGTCGCCGGTGCCGTTTGCCGATGTTGTTACCACTACCACTCATAAAACGCTGCGCGGCCCGCGTTCAGGGATAATAATGTGCCGCCAGAAACATGCCGCCGCCATAGATAAGGCCGTGTTCCCCGGCAACCAGGGCGGGCCGCTGATGCACGTTATCGC
>Ga0208977_1000331_pt1 | contig 42633 bp, 43 predicted proteins | sample RifOxyA2_FD_184030 | JGI IMG/M metagenome (GOLD analysis project Ga0208977, IMG submission 184030) | Groundwater microbial communities from Rifle, Colorado - Rifle Oxygen_injection A2 (SPAdes) | ecosystem: Environmental > Aquatic > Deep subsurface > Groundwater | place: Rifle, Colorado, United...
TGATACGACGACTGGAAAAATAGATTTTGAGTATGATCTTTCTAAAAACAATCAGGCTAGTATATTAAATATTGGCGGATATCGAGACAGTTTTGAAATTTATCTGAACTCTAAAAAGCTTACATCGGGAGAAGTAGATAAGACTCAAGTTAGAGCCGGCGACAGAATAGAAATAAAAATATAGCTATGCGCTTGAAGTTAGCCTCTAAAAACAATCAGGGCGGATTTGCCCTGATAGATATTCTTGTCGCCATAACTATCATTGCGGCTATGAGTGGCCTTCTTCTCTCTAACTTCTCAAAAACAAGATTAAACCTAAACGAGTCGGCCGGCATACTGGTGGCGGCCATACGAGCGGCCGAAGTCAAGACGACGTCTAGCACCACATACGAGGACGCTCACAGATGCGGCTTCGGACTTCGCGTTTACGACACAAAGTCTGTAGCGCTCTACGCTGGGCCGACTACCAACAATCCAAGCGATTGTGGAGATAAGAAATTCGATGCCGACCTGGGCTACAAGATCATAGAAAATATTAAGCTCATCGACCTTAGAGTAGAAATAAAGAGAGAGGTCCCTCCAGCTGAAGACCTAGACGTATTCTTCACTCCGCCCGAACCAAAGACATGCATAAATGGCATAGACGAACTCTTAGGTACGTGCCCGGCAAATAGATCTGGGAGATTAGTTATTGGAAAGATCGACGAAGACTGCACTTCGTCACTATGTAAAACTATATGCGTATACGGAACTGGAAGGATAGAAACATATGACGACTCCATATCATGTCCATAAAATATAAGCGAAGTCAGGGTGGTTTTACGATAATAGAGAGCCTAGTCGCACTCGCCGTTTTAGGCGTAGCACTTGGCCCCATGTTAGCCATGGCTAGCATGGCCTCCAATGTCTCCGCAGCGGTAAAGAACAACCTTACTGGAGCAATGTTAGCCCAAGAAGGAGTAGAAGTTGTTAGAGCCTTAAGAGATGCCAACTGGCTAAACAGTGTCGAATTTGATCAAGGCCTGGTTGGCACATGGATACTTCAGTCAGATACAAATCTAGCAAATAAGAGTCCTGAACCAATAAATATCGACGAAGATAATCAATATCTTAGGTTCAATGCCGAGACTGGTCTATACAATTACGATTCTGGCACGGATACTATATTTAGAAGGAAAATAACCATAACCAAGAATCCTACCAATGAAGACGAGATGATCGTCGTTTGCGAAGTAACCTACAAGAACAGATCCTCCGATAAAGTAATTCGGATAGAAGATCATCTTTACGACTGGAAATAATGCGAGACTTAAAGCTAAAAAAGGATAAGCAAGCCGGCTTCACTATCATTGAAGTCATTATTTCTATATTTATATTCTCCGTTTTAGTTGTAGCCATTGGTGGGATATTCGCTCAAGCCCTTAAGTTAGAGAGAAAAACATTCGCAGCTCAAAAGATACAAGAAAATGCGCTGAGGGTCTTTGAGATCATGGCTCGAGAAATAAGAATAAGCCAAGTGGCCCCTCTCGATAATGGTTGCTATACCTCAATAACCATGAATAGTCCATTCGCCGCGCCAGAGTGGGATCCTGTTACGTTCTCTTTGAGCTCTGGAGGAGGGATAACCCGACAGGAAGGATTAGCCGCTTCAGCGGAGTTAGTAACCTCTACAGACGTTGTATTTAATACGCTGAATTTCTGCATCAGGGGATCGAGGCCAGACGACCTGGAGCCAGCAAGAGTTACGATTACTGCCAACATCCAAGCCAAAATTGATAATGTATATTCAGTCGACGTCCAGACCACAATAACTTCACGTGACGTAAGAGATGACTTCCAGAACTAATAAAAAATCACAGCAAGGATCAATTATCGTTTTCTCGATAATAATAATGACGATCCTACTTACGATAACCTTGACGCTGGTTCAAATTGTCATACCAAAAATAAAAACAATCAACGAAGCTGTTAATTCAGTTTATGCAGTTTTTGCCGCCGACACGGCGATGGAATGGTGCCTTTACACCAACAGGGCTAAGCTTTGGATAGCGCCACCCGAGTTGACCAATACGGCCGAATACGAAATATATGGTAGCATCAGCGGCCAGCCAGAGATCGACATAACCAATAACGCATTCTGTGAAGGCGATAAACTTAACTTCAGGACACTAGGGACGTATGGCGGAGTTACACGATCATTTGAGGTTACCCAAATTGAATAGCTTCAAACCTACGCATAGCACTTAAAAGGGCCTTTTTAAAGGCCCTTTTAAGTGCTATAAAGATATATAGATGCTAGAGGTTAAACAAGCTAAAGAGAGGGCAGAGAAGCTTAGAAGATCGTTAAACAGACACGACTATCTTTATCATGTCCTGGACGAGCCAGAGATATCTGATCAGGCCTACGATACCCTTAGAAGCGAGTTGGCCGAAATAGAAAAACAATACCCAGAACTCGTGACTCCGGATTCGCCAACACAAAGGATCGGAGGCAAACCGCTAGATCATTTCGATAAATTTAAACACCCAGAGTTAATGCCATCGCTAAATGACTGTTTTGATCCTAGCGATGTAACAGATTGGAATAATCGTTTAGAGAAAATCTCTCCCGGCTCTACTAAGCATGGCTATTTTTGCGAACTAAAGATAGACGGGTTAGCCATAGAGCTTATATACGAGAAAGGCGTCCTCAGCGTTGGGTCAACCAGAGGCGATGGCAATATCGGAGAAGACGTAACCCAGAATCTTAAAACTATAAAAGCTATACCCCTTAGTATCATCCCCGAAGAAGATGTCATAAAGAACTTAGCTCGAGAAAAACTTTTAGGGATAAAAGATGCCGTTATCTCTGGGATCAGAGACAGGGTGGTAGTCAGGGGAGAGGTATTCTTAGGAAAAGATCAATTTAATAAAGTCAACCAGGAGCAAGCCAAAAATGATGGTAAGCTATATGCTAATCCTAGGAATTTAGCTGCTGGATCAATCAGGCAGCTAGATCCCAGCGTGACCGGATCGCGATCACTAGATTCTTTCGCTTATGCCCTAAAAACAAATCTTGGCCAAACGACCCATGAAGAGGAGCATCAGATTCTAAGCGCCTTAGGCTTCAAGACTAATCCCCACAATAAGCCTTGCAAAACGATAGGAGAGGTCTATAAGTTTAGGGACTACTGGGCGACCGCCAGAGATAAGTTAGAATATGAGATAGACGGCACCGTCGTAGTCTTAAACAATAATCTAGAGTTTGATAAAATCGGCCACGTTGGCCGCGCGCCTCGTGCGGCCATCGCCTATAAATTCGCTCCGGCGGAGGCTCAAACCATGATCGAAGATATAGTCATACAAGTTGGCCGCACCGGCACTCTGACGCCAGTAGCCATATTGAGGCCAGTCAAAATAGGCGGGGTTACGGTCTCGAGAGCCACTCTCCACAACCTAGACGAGATCGAAAGATTGGGCGTCAAAGTAGGCGATACGGTTTTAGTTGGACGCGCCGGCGACGTTATACCAGATATCAGAGAAGTATTTAAGGATTTACGCACGGGTAGGGAGAAAAAATTCTGCATGCCAAAAAGTTGTCCCGTCTGCGGAGAAGTCATAAATAAAATCGAAGAGCAGGTCGCCTACAAATGCGTCAATAAAAATTGTCCGGCCATTAGAAGAGAGGGGATATACCACTTCATATCCAGAAAAGCTTTTAACATGGATGGCATAGGGCCTAAGGTCATTGATCAGCTCATAGCTGCTGCCCTAATAAGAGACTCGGCCGACCTATTCCATTTAAAAGAAGGCGATTTTCTTAATCTCGATAGATTCGCCGAGAAATCAGCCCGGAATGCATACGAATCTATCCAATCCAGAAAAAAGATCTCTTTGTCTAAATTTATATATTCTCTAGGCATAGAGCATGTTGGCGAAGAAACGGCTTTCGTATTGGCTAAGAAATTCAAAACCCTAGACAAAATTGCAACGGCCAGCCTAGAAGAGCTACGAGACGTGAGCGATGTTGGTCCAGTAGTTGCACAGAGCATACATGATTGGTTCAGTAAATCATATAATCATAAAATGCTGCAGAAATTAGAGACTGCAGACATAAAGATAGAAGAAGAACGGCCAACAATGCGTAACGAGAAAATAGCTGACAAAATATTTGTCCTTACTGGATCAATGAAAACGCTATCTCGAGAGACGGCCAGTCAAAAAATAAGAGATCTCGGTGGAGACATATCTTCCACGGTTTCAAAGGATACTGGCTACGTTGTGGCTGGCGAAAATGCTGGGTCGAAATACGATAAGGCCCAAAAACTAGGCGTAAAGATAATCTCAGAGTCGGAGTTCTTGGAAATGCTCGGCTAATTATGATAAATTTAAATTCCTGGGTGTGGCCGAGAAATAAGGCACGGGACGGCAAATCCCGGTTCGGCAGGCTGGAAGCCCTGCCCACCCAGTCCATCTCTCAATCCATGATAACCGAGAAAGACGTCGAACATATCGCCAAGCTGGCCAGGATAGAGATATCCGCGGCCGAGAGAGAACAACTCAAAGACAAACTGTCTTCTATTTTGGGTTATATCGATCAGTTAGATACCTTAGACACGTCTAACGTAATAGCCACATATCAGACTACTGGATTGGAAAATTCCTTAAGAGAGGACGCACCAAGAGAGAGCCATGACACGAGTATAAATCTAGAAGATAGACTACTTAGCCAAGCTCCGACAACCGAAAATAATTTCCTTAAAGTTAATTCGATCATCGACCGTAATAAAAAATAATGCCAGCCAAAGGTCACACAATAGAGTCGATTGTTAAAGGTATTCGCAATGGCCAATTTTCGGCTAAAGAAATATTTAACGAATATCTCGCCAAGATAAAAGTCCTCGACAAGGATTTGCACGCTTATCTAAGCATGCACGAATTTCAAGAACCTAGAGATGGTGTCTTATTCGGCGTGCCATCAGCAATAAAAGATAATATATTAATCGCCGGAACAATCTGCACTGCCGGATCAAAGATATTAGAAAAATATGTATCAGCCTACGATGCCACGATAATAAACAAGCTCAGGTCTGCCGGCTCTGTTTTCTTGGGAAAAACAAATCTTGATGAATTTGCTATGGGCTCCTCAACCGAGAACTCGGCCTACGGACCTACCAAGAACCCGCTAGATACGACACGCGTGCCCGGCGGAAGCTCTGGCGGCTCTGCGGCAGCCGTTGCCGCAGACCTAGCAGTCTTTTCGATTGGGTCAGATACCGCTGGGTCTATAAGACAACCAGCAAGTTTTTGCGGTACGGTGGGCCTTAAACCTACTTACGGCAGAGTGTCTCGTCATGGCTTAATTGCCATGACGTCATCACTAGACCAGATAGGACCATTCACTAAAAATGTGAGAGACGCCGCTCTGCTCATGAATGTCATCTCTGGCCACGACATGTTTGATTCAACAACCGTACCTAAAAAATCTGAAGACTTCCTGCTTAATATCGACAAAAGTGTGAAGGGCTTACGAGTTGGCGTGCCAGCAGAATTTTTCGGCCAAGGACTAGATAAAGAAGTTAAAGATAAGATCATGGAAAGCATAGAGAGGCTAGCGAAGCTAGGCTGTGAGATAAAAGAGGTATCCTTACCTCACTCTAAATATTCAATTGCCGCATACTATATCGTAGCTCCTTCAGAGATATCTTCAAACCTAGCCAGATTCGACGGTATAAGATATGGCCTCTCCGATAAGGAGGCGAAGACACTACTCGATACATACCTCCGGTCAAGAGAAGGCGGTTTCGGAGCTGAAGCCAAGAGAAGGATCCTATTGGGGACATTCGCTCTTTCGTCGGGCTACTATGATGCATACTATCTCAAGGCTCAAAAGATTAGGACCCTAATTAAAAAAGACTTTGATGAGGCCTTCGCTAAAGTAGACGTGATAGTCGGCCCCGTAGCACCAAGTACCGCATTCAAATTAAACGAAAAATCTTCAGACCCATTATCTATGTACCTGTCAGATATATACACCGTGCCAGTTAATCTAGCTGGCCTTCCGGGGATATCAATCCCGTGCGGTAACGGAGAGATGAGTAATATGCCAGTAGGCCTTCACATGATAAGCAAGCCCTTCGACGAAGAGACCCTGCTTCGATTGGCCTATCAATTCGAACAATCAATAGAAAAATAATGGAATCTCCAAATTTATTAAACAACCTGCATGACTCGCTATTTAGCTTTTCCGATTTAAAAATTGGAGACTATCAGCTAGGTCAAATCTCTGATCAGTTCACAGCCTTCATGGGCTCAGGTATCGTGTGGGATATAAAGACAGTGTCGTTCGTAATCTCTGTTATTTTAGCCATCGTCATTATTCTTTTAAATATTAAACTTGGTAAATTCAAAGCATTAGCCGCAGGAGTTGTTACCGATATAGTGAAGCCCTCGCCAATAAGTGACGGCGGTCCAACTATCGCAAGATGGGCCGAGATACAAAGACACGTCGAATCTACGAAAGAGGCTGAATGGAAATTTGCAGTCATTGAAGCAGACAAATTATTAGATGATATTCTAAAAAAAGCAGGCTACACCGGAGACACGATGGGGGATAGATTAAAAAATGTTCAACCCGGGCAATTGCAGCCATTGAATTTAATATGGGAGGCTCACAAAATAAGAAACCGCCTCGCCCACGAGACTAATTATTTTTTACGGCATGCTGAGGCCAAAAAAGCCGTACAGTTCTATGGTCGCGCCCTTGAAGAATTAGGCGTGTTGTAGATAAGGTCATCTTGTTGAGCTAAAACTTGCCCGGCGTTCTCATTCTTACGCTATACAAAAACTCCCGACTGGGAGTTTTTGTATTATGTGGGCGCTGAAGGATTCGAACCCTCGACCTACTCGGTGTAAACGAGTCGCTCTAACCAACTGAGCTAAGCGCCCTCAGGATATCAACCGCATTGTAAAATAACACGAAAATGCTATCATATCAAGGTAAAAATTAATATTAGCGCCCTCGTAGCTCAATGGATAGAGCGGCTCCGTCCTAAGGAGAAGATATGGGTTCGATTCCTTTCGAGGGCACACACGCTACATGACTCTTCCACAAGAAATAATAAGCATCTTGAAAAATCTAGAAGATTCTGGTTTTGAGGCATACGCCGTAGGTGGTTGTGTACGAGATTTAAGCCTGGATAAAAAACCTAAAGACTGGGACATAACCACTAACGCCAAACCCGAGCAAATCCAAGAGCTATTCCCCGAGCACTTCTATGAGAACTCTTTTGGCACTGTCACCGTAAAAACTGAGGCCGAAGATCCATCCTTAAGAGAGATACAAATCACGCCCTATCGAGTGGAGGGCAAGTATACCGACAAGCGCCACCCCGAAGAAGTGGAATTCGTGACCAAACTAGAGGACGACCTCTCCCGACGCGACTTCACCGTTAATGCTATGGCCATCAATAAGGCGGGCGAGATTAAGGACGCCTTTGGAGGTAAAGAGGATTTAAAAAATAAACTTATACGAACAGTTGGCAAACCCGAAGAGAGGTTTGGTGAAGACGCCTTGCGAATACTTCGTGCCGCTCGTTTTGCTGCCGTCCTAGGATTCGATATCAATACAGCCACCAGTAGAGCCATGAAAGAAAATTCAGAATGGTTGCGAGCGATATCGAAAGAAAGAATACGAGATGAGTTTATTAAAATAATTAATTCCGAGAATGCTTACCACGGAATCTTACTTCTAGAGGATCTAGGACTATTAGAATATATAACTCCCGAATTAAGACAGGGGATCAACGTAGGCCAGAATCTTCATCACATTTACACTGTTTGGGAGCACAATCTTCTGGCGCTCAAATACGCAACAGAAAAAAATTATTCCCTAGAGATTAGACTGGCTTCGTTGTTCCATGATATTGGAAAGCCCCAGACTAAAAATGGGGATGGTAAATACTCCACTTTTTACGGCCACGACATCGTCGGAGCTAAAATAACAGCCAAGCTAATGGAACGGCTGAAGTTTTCAAAAGACATAACGGAAAAAGTCGTTAGGCTAGTCCGATACCATCTATTCTATTATAACGTTGGCGAAGTTACAGAATCTTCAGTTAGGCGCCTATTGGTTAACGTTGGGCCGGAAAATATTGAAGATTTGATTAAGGTTAGAGAAGCAGATAGAATAGGTTCTGGCCGACCTAAAGCTGTACCGTACAAACTAAGACATCTTAAATATTTAATCGACAAAGTCTCGAATGATCCCATCTCGGCCAAGATGCTGAAAGTTAACGGCCAGGATATAATGAAAGAGCTAGGCATTAGCCCTAGCCCAAAGATTGGCCTAATATTAAGTTGCCTACTAGCTGAAGTCTTAGATGATCCCACGAAGAACAAAAAAGAAGAATTAATCATAAGGATACACGATCTCGACAAATCGACGCCAGAGGATTTAAAGAACTCGCTAGATAAGATTCAGAAGGCGATCGAAGCCGAGGAGAAAGAAAGAATGAAGAAGTATTACGTGTAAGAAGCGCTGAAGCTTTAGCGAGGCGAGTAGTACACACGATTCGGGTTCGTGAAGGTCAGAAGTAAAACACTTTACTTCTGACGGACAAGTATCGTTTAAAACATGTGGCTATTATGTCGGGCCGGAGTATGCCGGTAGTACGCACGATTCGGGTTCGTGAAGACCGAGTTCGATTCTCGGCGGCCCGACATAATAGCCATGATTCAATATTCGACTTGTCCCGTTGAGTTCTCCGGCAACTGCTGGATCTCGGCGGCCCGACATTGTGGTTATAAGCTTAGCTTGTGTTGTGTCCGACGATTCTGGGCCCGTCGTAAAGTGGTATTATACGGCATTCGCATTGCTGGGTCGGGAGTTCGATTCTCCCCGGGTCCACCAAACATGCAAGAGAAAATATTCAAAGGATTAAACGAGCAACAGATCAGGGCCGTCAGCATCGTTGACGGCCCTGTTTTGGTTATATCTGGACCAGGCTCCGGAAAAACAAAGTGCTTAACTCATCGTGTTGCTAATCTTATAGCCAACGAAGTTAGACCAGAAAATATCCTAGCCGTTACCTTTACAAATAAAGCTGCGGGCGAGGTCAAAGAAAGAGTAGCCCATATTCTTGGCCAAAAATACTCCCACAATACTTTTGCTTTAATCACTCCGGGTATGCCCATGATCGGCACGTTCCACTCGGTTTGTCTAAGGATCCTACGTAGAGAGATAGAAAAGTTAGGCTACGGCTCTAATTTCGTAGTTTTTGATTCCGACGAACAGTCGTCGATGATAAAAAAGATTATGACTGGCCTCGAGATTGATACCAAGAAATTCCTACCGAGAGCTATCGGTTTTAAGATCTCCGATATTAAAACCGATCTAATCGATGCCGAGAAATACGTGCCCACGGATTTTTATATGAAGCTGGTAGGCCGAGTGTTTAAAGTTTATCAGTCTGAGATGCGCCGCATAAATGCCCTAGATTTCGACGACTTAATCGGCCTGACCGTAAAAATATTCACAAATCACCCGGAGACACTCGATAGATACCAAGATATCTGGAGATACATACTAGTAGATGAATACCAGGATACTAGCCACGATCAATACATGCTTATTAGACTACTCGCTCAAAAAAATAAGAATATATTCTGCATCGGTGACGACGCTCAATCCATATACCAATTTCGCAAGGCTGATATGCGAAATATTCTAAATTTTCAGAAAGATTATCCCCAAGCGAAGGTTATTATGCTTGAGCAAAATTATCGTTCGACGAAAAATATAATCGCGGCAGCTCAGGAGATTATCTCTAATAACAAAACTCAGATTCAAAAATCGCTATGGACCAAGAACGACGGGGGAGCGAAGATAATAATAAAAGAAGCCTTGAACGAGAAAAGGGAGGCCAGTTTCATCGTATCCAAAACAATGGATTTTATTCGCGAAGGATATAAGCTTAAAGACGTGGCCGTACTGTATCGCACTCACGCTCAGTCGCGAGCCATCGAAGAAGGCTTAATATCGAACGGCCTACCATACCAAATAATCGGTGGAGCTAAATTCTACGAGCGTAAGGAGATAAAAGATATTCTAGCCTACATCAAGCTCGCCACTAATCCATCTGACGTCATTAGCTTCGAAAGAGTTATAAATATACCTTTGCGCGGTATTGGACCAGTCGGAATCGAGAAAATATTAGCTCAGAACAAAGACAACGTCCTTGAGGCCGTAAAATTATCTATAGACAACGAAGTTCTGCCAAAAAAACAACTTGGTGAATTAATCAAATTCGATAAAATAATTACCGATATTAAACAATTAGTTAGAAGAGAATCGCCGTCATCTTTAATCAAGGAAATAATAGAGAAAATCGACTACGAAGGCTATCTCAAGAGTCTGACTTCGAGAGCGGCCTACGAAAACGTTGAAGACAGGATAGAGAACCTAAAAGAATTACTAACCGTAGCAAAAAGATACGATAAAGTTGACGACAAAGAAAAGGCGATCGAACAGTTTTTAGAAGAAATCGCCCTCCTTCAAGACGCCGACAAGGTCGGCTTAGCCGAGAACAGAGTCACGCTCATGACTATGCACGCATCCAAGGGCCTAGAATTTCCAATTGTGTTTGTGGTCGGCCTAGAAGAAGGTTTATTTCCTCAGAATAGAGCCATTACCGATCCGCAAGAGCTAGAAGAAGAGCGTCGCCTTTGCTATGTGGCCATTACCAGAGCCAAAGAAAAACTCGTCTTAACTCATACTCGTTTTAGGAATATATTTGGCTCCCTAGAAGTTAATCTACCATCACGATTTATATCCGAAATTCCAGCCCATATCGTCGACCATCACGCCGACAACAATAATTACGAGAAAGATCCCGAAGATTTTGAAGAAAAAATATATTATTAGCATGAAGATTTCTCCAAAAAAATCACTTGGTCAGAATTTTCTGCACGATCCAAAAATACTTGGCAAGATAACCGATGCGGCTGATCTAACGAAAGAAGATGTAGTTTTAGAGGTCGGGCCAGGGACTGGCAACTTAACCAAGATCTTGTCGGAGAAAGCTGGCCGAGTCATAGCCATCGAAAAAGATCATCGAACAATTGACGAGCTAAGATCCATATTCTCTAGCGCAAATGTCGAGATATTCGAAGGCGATACGCTCGAAATAAATCCTAGAGACTTAGGCTTAAAAGAAGGCGGCTACAAGATAGTTGCCAATATTCCATACTACATAACTTCAAATTTTATACGCCAAGTCCTTGAATTTTGGCCAAAGCCGAAATTAGTCGTTATCACCATACAAAAAGAGGTAGCTCAGAGAATTGTTGCCAAGCCACCCCACATGAACCTATTGGCGTTATCAGTTCAGTTCTATTCTAATCCAAAGATTGTGGACTATATTTCAGCCGGAAGTTTTTTCCCAAAACCCAATGTTGATTCAGCCATCATTAAGTTGACACCGAAAGAAGCGCCGCTAGATCCAACTGAAGCAAAAAGATATTTCAGCCTTTTAAAATCGGCCTTCGCAGAAAAACGAAAACAGTTAGCCAAGGTAGCGGGGCAGAAAGAGGGGATACCTAAGGAGGCGGTAGCTGAAATTCTAGGGCACATTGGCATTCGCCAAGACGCACGTCCCGAGATACTATCTCAAGATCAGTGGTTGGCTCTCCTAAAATGTATCGATGAGTGATACAATTTAAAGATGCCCAAGAAGCTTAAGATTTATTATATTGCCTTAGTCGTTACGCTGACATCGCTTTTATACTCAAGCTCGGCTCTAGCCCTTAGCCTTGGCACTCCATTTGGAGGCAAGATACTCACATATACTCCTTGCACTTGCGGCTTCGGAACGGCCATAGTTACCGTTGGAACACCGAGGCCTGGGATCTTTTTGTATGTGCCCTATACTAGTAAGCCGTACAGCTACTATTTCCCATCAATTGGCAGATGGATTCTTGGTCTAGCGTCACCAACTCCGATGCCTTGCATGATGGGCGTTCTCCCGTATTGCGTATCTGTCGGATCTTATTCTCCTATCACCATGTTTGGAACTAGTTTAAGATAGCTTGCCCTAAATTCTCTTATCTCAAAAATGGCCTCTTCCGAGGCCGTTTTTGAGATAAGATATGCACAGATATTTTGGCTAAAACAACGGCTTAAAGTGGTATAATTTGACTAGATGACGGCCAAGATTAAATTAATTTTTGGCGCTTTGGGCTTAGTCGCCCTGATTTCGGTTTTATCTCTATACGGCAAGTTCAGATCGGGGTCATCCTTAGATGTTGCTCCCTCCAGAAACGAGATAGATATGTCTCTAGAAACCGATACTGACCACGATGGCCTATCAAATGCCGAGGAATCTATCTGGGGTACAGATTTTCAAAATCCTGACTCAGATGGCGATGGCTTTAAAGATGGCGAAGAGGTTATCTCTGGCCATGACCCCATGAAGAAAGGTCCCGACGACTTAGTAGAGTCGGACAACATAACCAAGAATTTCCTAGCTATGACATTAGCCAGCTATGCCGATGGGTCCATAAAGACGTCTGACCCAGATTACATAGACAAACTATCCGACATGACTAACAGTATCGCCTCGGAAGTAATATTTAATAAGCCGAGGACATTTAACCTAAAAACCACTTCGGCCTCGACTCAGAATAGTCAGGCGTATATCCAGGCAATTTCTCCGAACTTCGAAAAAATCATGATTGAATTCTATGGTGAAGTGGCTGATCTCGAATCTAAATTAGCCCTAATTGAGTCTAGGGGTTTTGCTGATCAAGAAGTCAACAGATACTTTTCGAGTAAATCTAAAGTCTTCCTAGACATAACCGACTCGATAGAGAGAATAATTGTTCCGACCGACTGGAAGGATGCTCACTTGGCCATATTAAGAATGTCTTATAATCTTGCCGGAGTGAATAAGACAATAGCTGGCGGAGATAAAGATCCCATAAAAGCGATTGCCGGGTTCAATGGCTTGAAGACTTTGATCGATGGCTCATCCGACGTCATCAATCCATTCATCATTGGCGCTCAAAAGCTAAATCTAAAAGGCAGCTCGTTCCTAGAAAAATTAGTACGCAATGAAATATAAAATTTCAAAAAACATAATTATAAGCCTATCCGCAGCATTCATTCTGGCGACTCCAGCTTATGTTTCGGCGGCTAGTATGCCGGCATGCGTGACTGGCGGAGTATTGGCGCCATTTCTAGAAAAGGGGATCACGGAGCTCCAAGACTTAGGCATGAACTGGGTAAAGGCAAAACTTCCAGGTCTTTTTGGTAAATTTACTAGCACGGTAACGGGCATAACGAAAGTACCAGTATACGATAGTAGAGTAGAAGATGAGATAAACAATCAAGCTAGTAAGACTAGACAGAATACAGACGCTAAAGAAAAGTTCGGAGATGTCGTTGCCAGGTGCTTAGCTAGGGAGATATTCAATAGGGCGTCAAAGGACTTGACCAACATGGCAAGGACGGGAGGCAGAGATGGCGGAACTACGTTTATCCAGAACTGGCGTAATTACCTCACGGGATCTCAATACAGAGGAGAGAGTATTTTTAGGACGATCCTATCGAATACTAAGGTTTGTAAATATATGGAAACGGGAGTAAAGCAAGGCTTCGGAGTCACGAAGCAGGTATCCCTATCTGGATTAAATACTAGGACTGGCAGCACGAGCCCATTTCAACTGACTGCCAATTGTAGCATGCCCTCTAGTTTCAGCATGGATGGCTACATGAAAGATTTCAGCGGTAATGGCGGATGGGAAGCATTTAATAGACTCTTAGAGACTCAGAATAACCCACTCGGGATGGCCTTATTGGCCGGGCAAGAAATATCAAATCAGAGAAATTTGGAACAGCAGGCTGATCAAGCTGAGGCTTTGGCCAATAATGGCTATCAGGGTATTAGCGGTAAGAATGCTAGCGATAGTTGTGCACTGAAAGACGAGCGAGGCAAGTGTATTAAATATAAGGATATAAAAACTCCGGGTAGCTATGTAGCGGCCAACTTAGCCGCCGTAGTCCAGCAAGAACTAGCCTGGATAACAAACGTAGACGAGCTATCAGAGATGATAGCGTCTGGCGTGGACATACTCATAAACAGACTCGGAGACCTCAGCAACCCAAACGAGGGCGACTATACTACTCAGCCCATACCCAGTATTAGCCCATTACCAACCCTCACGCCGACGCCAGGTACGCTCGAGTGTAGCACCGAGGGCCCGTTCCAATACGGAAGAGAGCTTTCTGTGGCTATAGACACGCTTAAGAGTCAAAATCCAAATTTCCTAAACAGTGTTCCCGTGCTTGGAGGGAACCCAAGACATCCCGAAGAGATATCCTATCCTCAAACAGATCTCGATAAAACAGCTGCTGCTCTTATATCTATCATAAAATCAAATATGTCTAATTTCAGAGGTGGCAGAATATATACCAGCTGCGAGCCTGGAGGTAGTATTGGCACAGACGCGATTATTTTCGGCAAAGATTACGACGTATTCGGCGAAGTCTATGATTTCAAAAGCGGTACCGCTGAATCAGATGGAAGGCCTCTTCGCGATGCCCTGCAGACTAGCGATGGCGGCGAACTGACTGATTGGGCTAGAGTCGTTCCCGATTAATACCAATAATCCGTCTTAGGCATTTTATTTACGAAAAAGTGATTAAAACGTTTAAAAACTCCTACGGTCAAAAGAAGATATACGCATCCATCCTCATGGTTGTTTTTGCTTTATCTGCGCTGCTCTATCCGGGGTCAGCTGCTGCGGCTAACCCCATAAGCTGGGTCATGGATGCCGTAGGGAGCGCGGCCCTAGACGCGACCAAGGGCGCGATACTCAGTTCACTTTACACATTCCTTCAGCTCATAGGCCGAATGCTGTCTTTCTTCATTGGCCTAATGCACTCGGTTGCGACCATAGCCGTCTATCCTAAAACCGGTGTCCCTGTCGTAGAAGAAATGTGGAAGATATTTAGAGATATGGCTAATATGATATTTATCCTTGCCCTCATAGTCATGGCCTTCTCTACCATATTCGATCTCGGTAGTCGCTTTGGGGCATTCAAGGGCACCGACTGGAAGAGTATGCTGGCCAAGCTTTTAATAGCTGCGGTACTCATTAACTTTAGCATGACCTTGGGCGTTGTAGTTATCGACATAGTGCAGGTCCCCACAAACATGCTTCTCACTTCGATGGGGGATATATCCGGTAGACTCGGAGGAGGTCTAAATGTTCAAGGGATGCTAGCTTATAGCGGTACTGGCGGGTCCGCCACCATAACTGAAACTGCAGACGTAACAACGGCGGCTATAGTATCTGTTGTTTTCATGATCATACTACTAGGGTCCTTCTTCATGTCGATACTCACGGCCACGTTATTCATGATAATGCGTATCCCCATTATCTGGATGCTTTTAATGTTCTCGCCCCTAATTTGGATTGCCAACATATTTCCGAGCACAAGAAAGAGTTTTTCCGAGTGGTGGACCAAATTCCTCGGCTGGGTATTGTTCTTGCCATACTATCTGTTTTTTGTTTATCTAGCTCTTTTTGTTCTGTCGAAACAGGATTCTATTTGGACATCAGCCCTTCAAAAAGCTCAGACTGCTGATTACGGGCTTAATACTGGCAACCCTGGGATAACCGTTCAAGTCGTCTTCTTCTATATAATCGTTAATACTATCTTAGTTGGCGGCACTAAATTAGCCATGAGCAGCGCTCAGGCATCAGCCACCGGCGTGAATAAAACCTTAGGCAAATTGACTGGCGATATGCTCCTAAGTAATACGCCGTGGCTAGGGGGATATTACAAAGGAGGGAAGACCGCTATCGAAGCTAGGAAGAAACAATTCCAACAGCAAGGCTTCCAGAATAAATATCTGAACAAGGTCTACGGCGGCGAAGCGGCCGATAAAGATCGCCAAGCTAAAATGGGCCAGCTTTTCGGCGTAAGAGGCGCTGACCTTGCTCGTCAAAAAGTGTTTACTGAATCTGCCGGCAAAGAGTTCGATTTAATAAAAAACGATTTCGATATTGGTAAAATCGATATAGCCAAAGTAAAAGCTGGGGCCAGCGGCGACGCAGCCGATCCCAAAGTATTTGCCTATCGCAAGATGCTCGCAAAATTAGGAGAGCTAGGCGACACTCAATTCGAAGAAACGATAAAAGCCATGTCCACCGTCAACAATCCCTATGCGGCGCAGGATCTAATAAAGACTGCCCAAGAATCTGAATTCGCTGGCATAAAGGCAAAAACAATACATGCCTTAGCCGTAAACAATGACGTAGCAAGACCAGCCAGAAAAGAGTTATTAAAACACATGCAGGGTAATGCAAAAGTTGCTAAAGAACTAACGGCCGCCGAATACGAAGAAGCGATCAAAATGCTGGGCGGAGACAAATCTTTCGAAGGCAGCAAATTCGCTAAAGAACTTGGTAAATTTAGGCCAGATTTAACCTATGCGCGTCAGCAAACCATTCGCACTGCGGATCCCGCCAAGATGGCTGAGGCGATGAAAGACTATAGAACCAAGAAAGGTCTAGCTCCTACCGCCCCAGTAACGCCGGCCGACCTAGAACAAGACCATTACGAAGCATACATCGACAAGACGGAGATAAAGAGTGTCGCTGAGCTCGCCTATGACGGAATTTGGAGTGAGCCATCTTTCCAAGAAGCCCTGAAAGAAAAGCTTGAAGCTATACCAGAACCCCGCAAACCAGCTAGCATACGGACCGACAAGGAATTCCAGAAAACGCAAGTATGGCAAGACTGGAATTCTGAATACAGACAACGCGCCAGAGAAAGGAATGCGTTGGTTAAGAACATAAAAAACACGCCAGAATCAGCACAGAAACTTACCGTGCTTAGAACTGCGGGATTAATCACGTAATAAAATGCCTATCACTAGTAGAAACTATTTTACCCCCTATATGGTTGATCTAGGAAAAATGACTGGCCTTGCGCTCGACTCTTTCGATAAGAGAATCAGTGTCCTGCCAAAAGCTATCCAAGATTCTATATATGATTTTTCTATAGCTGAATTCATAGAAGACGTCCTCGGGGAAAGATTTGAATTGACGGCAGATCAAAAGATAGAGCTGACACGGATAGTTAGAGATATTCTGATGGGGGATATTTTATTAAGCGACGCCCTCCGCGTAATGTCTCAGAAACTTACCGTGCCAGTGGATGTGGCCAGAGAGATATGTAACGGCTTATTATCGGGACCCCTTGCTCCCACGATAGAAGATCTAAAAACTCTCAACAAAAGACAGCCCCAGACGTCGCCACCACCGACCGCGACATCTCCGGGCCAGATAAATCCAAATAATATCGTAGACCTAAGAGATCAAAATAAATGAGATTCGAACTACCACAATTCATAGAGACCGAAACCAAGCTCGTTGGGCCGTTCACTTTGAAACAGTTTCTTTGGATAGCTGGAGGCGCATCGCTAAGCTACGTATTATTTTTGTGGCTAAAGCTGACCATATGGTTTTTCGTAACAGCTATTCCCATTGCCGCCTCTGCTGCCGCCCTAGCCTTTGTGAATATCGACGGCACGCCGCTATTCAACTACGTTTTATATGCTATAAATTATACTTTCGGTAGCAAGCGTTATCTATTCCGCAAAAATGATGATAAAATTAGATTGCCTTACAATTAATCATGCCTGAAGCTACTACAAAAAATCTAGTCGATATCGCCGCCATAAGAGACGACGTTGTTTTACTTAAGAATGGATCTCTAAGATCTATAATCGAAGTATCCGCCATCAACTTCGAGCTTCGATCAACAGATGAGCAAACCGCGATAGTTCAAAACTTTCAGAATCTTCTAAATTCTATAGATTTCCCTTTGCAAATAGTGTCGACATCAAGAAGATTATCTCTAGATGACTATGTAAAAAACCTTGAGGCTACGATTGAGACGCTAGATAACGACTTATTAAAAATTCAAGCCGCTGAATACGCAAAATTTGTCTCGCAATTGGCTGAGCTATCAAACATTATGGCCAAGAAATTCTATGTGGTGGTGCCATTTTATGCCACGCCACTACAGACTACCAGCGGACTATTTAGTGGAATTACCGGAATATTTTCAAACAAGAAATCTACAGCTAAGATAGACGACACAAGCGTCGAGAAGTATCACTCACAACTCATGCAGAGAGTCGACCTAGTCTTCAGCAATCTCGTAGGCCTTGGCCTAAAAGCAAAGCTCTTAAAAGGAGACGACCTAATGAATCTCTTCTATCAAATATATAACCCCGGCTCAAAAACAAAGTTTAATACAGAGGGCACCGAAGCGGCCACAACATAATGCAAGATCAAAAATTACAACTAGACGAATCATTCGCTCCAGAAGCTTTTAGTATTAACCCCAACTACATACAGATAGGGGACACTTTCGCACGCACAATGTTTCTGGCGACATATCCCAGATACTTAAGTATGAGCTGGTTCTCGCCGATTATTAACCTAGATAAGGCTTTTAACGTATCAATTTACGTTGTCCCTAAGAACACTGCCGACACATTGAAACAACTCAGAGACCAGCTTGGTCGCTTAGAGGCCCAAGCTATGGAGGGGGCAGCCAAGGGCCAAGTAAGAGACCCCCTGCTAGAGACTGCTATTGGCGACATAGAATCGCTCAGAGATAAGCTCCAGCAGGGCACAGATCGCTTTTTTGAGCTAGGAGTCTATATCACATTTTTTGAGAACGATGTGAAATTGTTAGACGAGACCGAGAATAAAATAAAGGGAATGTTTGAGAACCAACTGGTGTTCCCTAAGTCTGCGATATTTAGAATGGCAGAAGGTTTTTCCTCGACTCTGCCCCTAAACAACGACAAGCTCAACGTCCACACTTCACTCAATACCGAACCCATATCATCCATATTCCCATTCGTGTCCTTTGATTTAACGTCCACGTCTGGAATATTATACGGGATAAATACTCATAACAATTCCTTGGTGTTATTCGACCGCTTCAGTCTTGAAAACTCTAACACCGTTGTCTTTGGTAAGTCTGGCGGAGGCAAAAGCTATACCGTAAAGCTAGAGATACTTAGAAGCCTGATATTCGGCGTCCAGGCAATAATTATTGACCCGGAAGACGAATATAAATATCTAGCCGAAACAGTCGGTGGGTCAGTTGTTAAAGTCTCGATAAGCTCTGATCAACACATCAATCCCTTCGATCTTCCCATTCCCAAAGAGGACGAATCTGCTTCTGACATATTCAAATCCCACATCTTAAATCTAACCGGCCTGGTCAGGCTCATGCTAGGGGATATAACGTCGGAAGAAGAAACGTTACTTGACGAAGCTCTTCGTCAGACATACGCCATCAAAGATATCGGCCCAGACTCAGATTTCGGCAACATGGCACCGCCAGTCATGACTGATCTTCAAAACGTACTTGATGGCATGCAAGGATCTGAATCTCTGGCAGTCAGATTGAGACGATTCACACAGGGGACATTCGCCGGCTTCTTAAATCAACCTACCAATATCTCTCTAGACAACCAGATTGTCGTCTTCAGTATTCGAGACATGGAGGAGGAGCTACGACCAATCGCTATGTATATAGTTCTTAATTTCATGTGGACGGCCATCAGACGCAATCTTAAAAGGAGAATCTTGTTGGTTGATGAGGCCTGGATACTATTAAGAACCAAGGTTGGAGCCAACTTCTTGTCGTCTATCGCCAAAAGAGCTAGAAAGTACTACGCCGGACTTACTACCATCTCACAAGACATCCCAGAGTTCCTAGCCACTGACGATGGCAAGAGCATCTTAAACAACTCTTCAATCCAGATACTTATGAAGCAATCTCCAGCCACAATCGACTTGATACAAAAGACATTTAGTCTAACCAACGCAGAAAAGTACTATCTACTAGAGGCCAGAGTTGGCTTCGGACTGTTTTTCCTTGGTCAAACTCACGTTGGCATAAGAATGGTCTCTTCATTCGCTGAAGATCAAATAATCACCTCTGACCCCAAGCAAATTCTCGAGATAGAGAAGGCCAAAGAGGATTGGGCTAAAACAAGAGATTAACTATTCATATGAATGGCAGCCGGACAGAACCAAACGTCGGGAAATATTATAGACTTGAGAGAGAAAAAATCGACATCACAGTCAGACGAGAGTAGGGGCGTGAGCGCGGGTAATTATGGGCCACCCACAGAAGCCGAGCCCAGCGACACTGAAAACATTCTGCCGGACCAAGTCTCCGCCGAGATCGATCCTAGAGATGAATCCATAGATAGTTCGCCCGCAGACGAACAGGCCACTCAAAACGAGACCTCAGAGGATACTGTAGACTTAGGAGAGGAAGACGTCGCAAGCGAAGAAGAGCTTTTAGGCGCCCAACTGGAAGAATTGCGTCTAGCCACAGACTTGAGCGAAATCAATCACGAGGTAGCCCAAATCAAAGAAGAGGGTCATTCATTTGGAAAACCCTCCAAAATTAAGTACGGAATATTATTCTTGCTCGCTACGATTGTAGACGCACTTGACCTCTTGGCTTTAACCGGAGTTGGCTATTTCATAGCGGCAGTAATTAGCATCACGCTCTCCTTGATTATGCTGTGGATATTCTGGCTGACCAACACTAAGCAAAACGATGCCAAGAAATACCAACAGAAGCTAGCTGTTTTTCTAAAAAATTTGGAGAAGAACATGGCTCACATTGAGAGACGCACCGTGCAGATCTCCAGAATAGCGCATAAACTTAGCCGCAATAAAACTGTTAGGAAAATTGGCGGGAAGGGAGTGGCGAAGATTGGTAGACAAACCGCAAGGATATATAAAGCGGCAAGAAGTAGCCCCTTATCTAAATTTATCGCAGCATCTTGTGCCAATTTAGTGCCAGCGCTAGGCCTTCTGCCTTGGCAGATTATAGGCACATATCTAAGCTATAGAGATGAGAGCGAGGCCCTGAAGGACGCCGCCAAAGCCGCAGACGAAGCATTTGGAGAGTAATAACGACCTCCTCGGAATTATATGGCTTATCTAAAAATGAATTCAAAAAAAATATTAATTGGGCTAATAATGCTAAGTCTAATAGTAATAGCTTTTTTGGGTGGCTATATTATTAGTAGGGGGGGACTACCAGATACGGACTCTGCCGGAACGGGGAACATGCTATCCAGGTTCGACGATAAATCGCTGGAGGCCACAGCAGATACCCTAGGCCCTAGTTCGGATAGAATCGCAATCACCAGAAAGATAAACTCTATAGCCCCATCGAAAGACAACAATTCGATCTTATATTACGAAAAGGCAACTGGACATGTTTTTGAACTTAACCTATCAACAAAAAAAGAATTGCCACTATCCTTAGCTAACCTGCCTAATTTCTTATCCACCGTCTGGTCTCCTACGCAGAAAGAGGTAATAAGTCTATTTTATGAGCCGGCTGGTAACGCCTACAAATACTTTAACTACAAAACCAAGAAGTCTACTCTCTTAACCGAAGGCATCCGGTCGGTTGCCTTCTCTCCAGATGGAAAGAACTTAACCTACTTTCTAGTAGGCGATGAACTAAATTATATCTACATATCTTCTCCTGATGGATCTGGGGCAAAAAGAATATTAAGCACACGCATGAGCAGTGTCTCTCTAGCGTGGCCCAAGGCCGACTTAATCATTCTAAAGAGCGTAGATGAGAACACGGGCTCCACTAATTTACTAGGAATAAATACTAAAGGAGAAATCTCCTCCATACTAAACAACGTATCCGAATTGTCTGAGTTGTGGTCAAAAGACGGTAAGAGAATGATATATTCTCAGGCCGGTGAGTCGCAACCTTTGCTAAGGATTATAGATATTGAGACGGGCGTCATGTCTTCTGTTGAGTTAAGCCTCAGGCCCTCTGATTGCGCCTGGAGCATGGATAGTCGCACGGTGTATTGCATTGGAGCTAAAGATCCAGGAGACCCAAATCAGAGACTCTACAAAATCAACGCTGAAGACGGCAAGCCTATAGACGTAAAGCCCGTACCGGGACACATAAGCCCGAGAGAGGCCCACTTATCTCTACTTGAAGACTACCTAATAGTACTCAACGACATAGACGAGAGACTGTATTTAGTTGAGACGGCAGAATAGTCTTTCTGCTAGCAATATAAACAACAGTTCCGCTTTTGGCGGAACTGTTGTTTATATTTTAGAGTTATATAGAATATGGCTTTATCACTATTCTCCTCTGTGGCTCTTCGCCTATGCTTTCTGTGGCAATATCCGGATATGAAGCCAGCTCCATATGTACTAGCCTGCGCTCATACGAGGACATTGGCTGTAAGGCTTCAGCCTTTTGTATGTTTCTAACCCGCATGACCGCTTGTCTGGCTAGATCGATAACGTAATTCGCCTTAGACTTTTTATAATCATTAACATCTACCGCCAACGAGACATCGCTTCCAACGTCTTTAGCGAACATGTTCCTAACCACGTATTCCAGAGCTTTTAGATTTTGCCCGTCTCTCCCAATTAAAAACTTGGCATTATCCGGAGTATATATGGACACCAGGACAGTTTTCGAATTACCCCCGACTTCTTTGTCTATCTCGACTTGGCATTCAATATTCATGTAGGAGACGATCCTCTTTATGGCCTCCTTTATTTTGTCTTTGTTCTTTATGTAGTCTTCCATATTATTATGATTTTTTTGATTTTATATAAAACTGTTCAAATATGGAAAAGGCTGTAGTTGCTACCCAATACACTATTAATCCAGCTGGCATTTTCCAACCAATAATTATAATGAAAACTGGCAAGAAATACAACATTTGACTATTTAAAGCCGCGACCTCTTTGCCTACGCCGGGAGTTCCTTTGACGCTGTTTTTTTGTTGCCAGCCCTGAATAAATTGTAAGACCCCGGCTAGGACCGTTAGGGGTATGCTTCTTTGTGTTATATCTACGATGCCAAGGAATAGATGGCTCACCGCGTCCGGCCTACTTATGAAACTGTACAAGAGGCTCAAGCTTGATTCGGTTAATCCAACGGCAAAGACCTTGTACAGTGCGAATAAAAGGGGCAACTGAATAAGTAGTGGGAGGCATCCAGCTAGAGGATTCACGCCCTCTTCCTTATATAGCTTCATTATCGCTTCAGACTGGGCAGCTTTATTATCCTTAAACTTTTCTTTTATTTCGTTTAATTTGGGATTTATTTTGTTTAAAGCCTGCTGAGACCTTAAGGCCTTAAGAGAGAGGGGCATGAGCGCCAGCCTAACTAAAACGGTCATTACTACAATCGCAATTCCAAAATCATTCCCGGGTAGAGCGTTATAAATTACTATTGCTATGTTCAGTAGCGGCCTATATATTATCTCATTAAAAAACATGGACATATTACTATGGTAGGTCTACGCCCCCACTTGAAAGGGGATTACACCTTATTATTCTTTTTAAAGCTCTGGCTACGCCAGACAGAGCTCCGTCTTTCTCTATCGCTAGAATTGCATATTCTGAGCAGCTTGGATGAAATTTACATCCAGCGACAGCAAAAGGAATTGGAACAACGCTCCAGTATCTATTTATTTTTCTATAAAAATTTATCAACGCCACGATCGCCTTACTCATGATTATTTAGATTAGCCTTTTTTATTAGAAATACGATTTCTCTAGCGATGGCATCTCTGTCTTCTGAAAGTATGCCCTTCTGTGCCACTAAGACAATTCGACAACCTTCTTGCATGGAACCTATCTGTACCCTAACAGCCTCTAGCATCGTTCTCTTTATACGATTTCTGTCTACGGAGCTCTTGGCGACGCTCATGGGCACCATAACCGCGACCTTGACTGCGCCAGCACCCTTTAGCACGTATTTAACGAGTAAAAAGCTGCCTCTAGCAGCTTTCCCGAGCTTAAAAACCTCATCTATGTCGTTTCTAGCCGCCAGCCTATTCCTTCCTGAGAGGGCCACGATTATACAGTCAACCTCTTTCTGCCCTTCTGCCTGCGTCGAGCTATTACTTTTCTTCCAGACTTAGTCCTCATCCTCTCTAGAAAACCGTGTTTTCTTTTTCTAGGCGTCTTTTTCGGTCTAAATGTTGTGGTTTGCATGTGTTATAACCCTAATTTAAGATTAATACGTTAATTCTATTATCATTTCAGGAGACAGTCAACCGGCAGGGTAAGTTATTTTTAAAACATTCAATCTTTTGCAATTAAAATTTTTAAAGTCAATATTTACTTATTATCTCCACTTGTTATAAACAGTATATCCACTTGTTGAAACCTTTCTTCTAGTTGCCATTGTCCTATAATGCTTTAGACAGAGTTGAGTAAGTGCCAAACACTAAATTAAATTTACCAAACTAAGATGACTAACGAGGAACTATGGAAAGCTGTGCTGGGAGAAATGGAGTTGTCTTTAAGTAGGGCAAATTTTACTACCTGGTTCAAAAACACCTCTATCGTGTCCAAAGATAAGAATGGGGTCCTGGTTAGCGTGCCTAATGGCTTTATTAAGGAGTGGCTTGAGAATAAATTCAACAAAAAAATTCTTCAGTCCGTTCGAAGCTTAGCACCAGACGTTAGAGATGTTAAATACACTATTGGTCGTCCTAAGCTAGAGCCCATACGCCCAGACGTCTCTAGGCTTGTCCTAGATAAGGAGTTGGATGACAAACTAGAAAGTAGCACCCACGACGTCGATGTCGACAAGGCTACAAACCTCAATAAGCGTTATTCTTTTGAGACTTACGTGGTGGGCTCTAATAACGAGCTTGCCTATGCCGCCGCGCTTGGAGTAACTAAAAATATCGGCAAGCTTTACAATCCATTATTCCTTTACGGTGGAGTTGGCCTTGGGAAGACTCATCTTCTTCAGGCTATTGGCAATAAAATAATCTCAGAGAACAAAGATCGTAAGGTTCTGTACATTCCAACTGAAAAATTTACAGCCGATATGCTAGATGCCATAAGAACTCGAAGCATAGAAGATCTTAAGAATTGGTATTCTAAACTAGATCTGCTTATTATAGACGACATTCAGTTCATAGCCGGGAAAGAAAAAACTCAAGAAATAGTTTTCTCGGTTTTTAATGAATTGTACGGAAAGAATAAACAAATTGTCCTATCTTCGGACAGGCCTCCAAAAGCCATCCCCACTCTAGAAGAGCGCCTAAGATCTCGTTTTGAGGGCGGCATGATAGCCGATATTGGGCTACCTGATTTTGAGACTAGATTAGCTATTATCACAAACAAATGTACCGAAAAAGCAACTAGCTTAGATACAGACGTTCTAACCTATATAGCTACTCATATTCAAAAAAATGTTAGAGAGCTTGAAGGCGCCCTGAATAGAGTTGTGGCTTTTAGTCAGATATATAATAAAACCCCAGATCTAAAAGAAGTTAAGAATATTCTGAATACATACCTTAGTACCCCATATAGGAAGACATCTCCTCAGATAATACTAAAAGCTGTTGCTGATTTTTACAACATATCCGCCAATGACCTAACAAAGCGTAGCAGAAAGAAGGAAGTTGTTAGACCCAGACAAGTTGCTATGTTCTTATTGAGAGAAGAGACTAAACTTTCATTCCCAGAGATAGGTCAAAAATTAGGTGGCCGAGATCATTCTACGGTAATTCATGCCTGCGAGAAGATAAGAGAAGAATCTAGCGGAGATGAACCGTTAAAACAAGAATTAGTACTCATCAAAGAACGTGTGTATAATTCTTTTGATAAGTAGTTGAAAAGCCTGCGTATAAGTAGCTGCTTAGGGCGATATGCAATTTCTTATCCTCTAGTTGTACTTAGCTTATACCTAGACAGTCCATACCTTATGAACACTTGTGTCCAAGATGAATATTCTCACCTGACTACTCTGGGCCTACGATTTAAGACTCTGGGTGACTATCTATCCACAGAAAATACATCTATAATAAGAGTAATAATATCTAATAAATATATTATTATAACCACACATGAAAGCAGTTGTTAACCAAAAGAATTTTAAGAAAGCTCTCAGTATTGTAGAAAAAGTTGTTTCCAAAAATACCACCTTACCAATGCTAAGTAATATTTTGATTAAAACAGAGAACGGTAGGCTAAAGATATCGGCTACTAACTTAGAGGTTGGTATAAGTTACTCAATTGGATCAAAGATTGATGAAGTTGGAGAGATAGCTGTACCAGCAAGGATACTGGTAGATCTTATTAATGGAATAGAAGATGACAAAATTAGTATCTCAACTAAAAATAATATCTTAATTATTAATTCCGAGAAGTATAAGACCCAAGTATTAGGTTTTAGTGCTAGTGATTTTCCCATAATTCCTAAGATTAAAAATAATTTAATTAGCGTGGTTCAGGCAAAGGCGGTTAAATTGCTACTTGCTTCAGTTTTTGATTCTATAGCCATATCTGAGACTAGGCCAGAGCTAGCAGGGGTTTATACAGACTTCAGGTCTAGTACAGTAACAGTCGCGGCTACGGATAGTTTTAGGCTTGCCGAGAAGAGCATCTCTGTAAAAAATACACAGACGGCGTCGGTCATATTACCAAGGAATACAGTAGTCGAGCTTATTAGAATATGTGGAGATATTGAAGGAGATCTAAATGTTTATCTTAGTGAAAATCAGATTGCTTTCTCAAGTGAAGATATGGATTTTGTATCCAGGATAGTTGATGGTAATTATCCTGACTATAAAAAAGTTATACCTGAGAAATTCACATCTAAACTTCTGGTCAATAAAAACGATTTGGAAAAAACAGTACGATTAGCTGGACTATTTTCTTCTAATATCTCCGATGTTAAGATAAGTTGCTCCGAAGAAGAGACAAAAATAATAGCAAAAAATTCCGATAAGGGAGAGATAGAAACAGGAATAGAATCACTATTAAGAGGGGAGCCATTTGATGTTTCTGTAAACTATCACTATCTGCTAGATGGAACGAAGATAATAGATACTGAGAAGCTGGTTATAGAATTCGTTGGCGCAGGAAGTCCTATCGTATTAAGACCGGCAGAAGACAAGGGCAATACGCTGTATCTTATAATGCCTCTAAGGAATCAATCTTAATATGTTCAGAGGTATAGCCAACGCTCTAAACAAAAGAAATAAAGGTTTTGTCCTAATTGGTCAGGATAATAGAGAAGCTGAGCAGGCCTTGCAAGATTTTTTAATAGACGAGTTTGGGAATGATATATTAGAATTTAACATATCCATAGAATCTAATAGAAGAATAAATGCATTCACAGTAATAACATCAAATAAGACAATTGCTATGGAAATTAATCTTAGAATAGAGTCTTTGCGTAGGCACTTAGTAAGTAAAGGACTCAAGCCTGACAAGTTAAATATTAAATAACAAATAAGTCCCGCACATGCGGGACTTATTTGTTATTTAATATTTTAGAAGTCATAGGTACTACGAACGATCCATTCCCAATTATTGAATTGAGGATCGTTACTGGGATTAGAGGGAAAAGGGCCTAAAGGATTGTTTTTATCTATATAATATAAAATACTGTGTATCTCCGGAGTAGATAACTCATCTTTCTTGTATATATAATTGCCATCTAACATTATTTTATTTGTTGAAACTGGCTCAGGCTTGATGAAATCTTCTTTTGGTAGTCTAGCGAGTGCTTTTACCATAAACTCGTGCCAGAGAGGCCCTGAAGCGCTTATGCCGGCACCTGCACGAGACATTGATGTGTTGTCGTTGTTCCCACTCCACACACCTACGGCTATATTGGGAGCATATCCAAGTACCCAGGCATCTCGATTGTTTTGAGTTGTTCCAGTTTTAGCCGCCACTTCTCTGTTTGGGATATACAGAGAGCTGGAGTAGCCAAAGACTGCGGATCTTGCCGCGTTATCTGATAAGATGTTGCTAATTAATCTAGAAGTCTGGGCGTTTAAAACCCTTTCTGGCTTTACATCTCTTTCTTCCATTATCGAGCCATCATTAGACTCGACTCTGGCTACTATGTTCCAGTTATTTTTTATGCCGTCATTAGCGAAAACTCCATAGGCAGAGACTAGATCTATAGCTCGAACTTCTGCTCCACCAAGGACTAAAGATAAGCCGTAGTCGCCCTTCAGGGTGGTAATACCCATATTTGTGGCGAGTTCTTGGGTTTCTTTAGTGCCAGCTAGATAGAGCGTTTTTACCGATGGAACGTTGAGTGACTGAGCTAGAGACTGCCGTATGGTGACTGGCCCGCGATAAGAGACATCATAATTTTGAGGATGATAGCAAGAGAGTCCGTACTTGTCTTTATTCTGTAATCCATCAGGATTGCAGAGGGGATTGAATTCTGTCTTTAAATCAAACAATATTGTGTAATCGGTAAAGCCTTTGTTGAGTGCGGCGGCGTAAGCGAAGGGCTTGAAAGACGAGCCGGGCTGGCGATTAGGAGAAGTGATTACATTAAAGTTGCCTTGGTTAGCTATATCGAAATAGTCGCTAGATCCGACTAGCGCGAGAACTCCTCCGTTTTTTGGATCCAAGGCAACCATGGCTAGATTCTTAGCTCCGTACTGTTTTTTATTTATAGCTGCGTATTTTGTTACAGACTCTTCAGCAATTTTTTGAAGATCCACGTCGAGCGTAGTGATTATCTTGAGCCCCTCGTTCTCGACTACTTCTTCTCCGTATTTTTGAGTCAGATACTCTTTTACCATGATCACAAAATGAGGCGCGAGTAGGGCCTCCTTAGACGGCTTGAAAGTTATCTTTTCTTCTTTAGCGCTTCGAGATTCTTCGGCACTTATTAATTCCAAGGACTGCATTCTATCCAAGACAAAATCTCGGCGGCCGAATAACTCTTCTAAGTGGTTGCCATAGGGAGAATAATAAGACGGAGCCTTGATTAGCGCCGCAAGAGTAGCGGATTCTGAGATAGACATCTCTGAGGCTCTTTTGCCAAAATAATTAACACTAGCTGCTTCTATCCCGTAAAGAGTTGATCCGAAAGGTATTTGATTGAGATACATCCAGAATATCTGGTCTTTTGAAAATCTACGCTCTATCTCTATCGCCAAAATTACTTCTCTTAATTTTCTAGATATAGTTTTCTGTTGGCCAAGGAGGGCATTTTTTACTAATTGCTGAGTTATTGTTGAGCCGCCCTGAGAGAGATTCAGCCCGGTAATGTCTTTCCAAAACGCTCTCATAATACCCTGAATATCTAACCCCTTATGAGTATAGAAACCACTATCTTCTGAGGCCAAAACGGCATTTTTAATACTGATAGGCATCTGTTCCCAGGGGATTACGGTTCTCTTCTCGGTTCCGTGGATGTCGTATAAGAGTATTTCGCCAGTACGATCAAATATTTTAGTAGACTCGCTGACTTTCCTAAACACTAAGGTGCCAGGATCGGGGATAGTTCTTTCTAGGTATATAAAATAAGAGAAGCCACATATGGCGCCTATAACGATTAGCCACGGTACGATTGCGAGTATTTTTTTTGTTGGGATGTAAACAAAGCTTCGTCCAAGTTTTTTCGCGCGTCGGATAATAGGTCTAATGTCGTAGTGCATTACGTAGTATAATGCCATAAAATATGGATATTATCAATGCGTATTAAATAAAAAGAGAGGGAGTCGTATGCTCCCTCTCTTTTTATTTAATGCTAAGCCGCGTCTTCTTCCTCCTCGTCCTCCGTATCCCATCCCTCCGCGGCCTTTGGGTCTTCTTCCTCCTCGTCCTCCTCGTCGTCTTCCTCTTCTGCGTCTTGATCTTCGAGGACGTTTTTTTTCTTGGGGTCGCCTTCCTTTTCGGCCCCTTCCTCTATTTCGTTAAGGTCGTCCTCGTCCAATAATAGGTATTTTTTGTCGAGAATCATTGTTAGTCTCCACCACTTATCCTCACTAGCTCTGACGTTTTTTTTGAGCTAGTGAATAGAATAAATTTAGTGGACGTAATTATAACAAAAAACGAACTAAACTATTTAATAATGGGAGTATAATTATTTGCCACGCAAATTGCAATAGCCAAGGCGTCTGCAGCGTCGTCGGGTCGTATTTCCTCCTGTATCCCTAGAAGCATTCTTACCATCTTCTGTACTTGTGTCTTGTCGGCCTTGCCATAGCCACTTAGGCCTTGCTTAACCTGCAGGGGAGTGGGCTCTACTATGGGTAATCCAGCTTTGGTCAGAGCCAAAAGAAGCACTCCGCGCATTTCACTGACCGCCATAACGGTTCGCTGGTTATTGAAAAAGAACAACTTCTCTATGCCGGCCAAAGTTGGCTTATATTCTTTTACTAGTTTTAAAATTTCTTTCTCAGCTAGGACTAGGCTATAGGAATTGTCTTTCTTTAGGTTCTTAATTATCCCGAACTTTACGGGACTGAACTTAGAGTTTTCGTAGTCTACGATGCCAAAGCCAATTCTAGTTGTGCCCGGGTCTATACCAATTATTCGCATATCGTTATGCTAGGTTGTCGGTTATATCCTCGACGTCGTCTTGGTCGCCTAGGGCTTCTAATAGTTTTTCTAGCTGTTCTTGGTGAATTGGATCTGTCATCTGAAGAGGGGGTTGGCTAAACATCCAGCCAATGCTATCTGGTGATACCATTTTTGCGTTATTGTTCGATAGAATCTTTTTATTTCAGCTATGGTTCGGTTGCGACTATCTGTGATTGCCTTTATCTTCAAGGCGACTCCTCCTGGACCCACAGCTTCTATAGAGAGTTCTTCCAGCTGGTCTAGTCCGCCGTCTTTAACTTTCTTTATCGCTCTCTCAATGTTCTCGTTGGGCATGTTCTCCTTCTTCGCTCTCTCGATTATCTGAGTTAGGGCGATATTAAATTTTGAGTCTACCCCTTTCTTTGCGGCTATAGTGATCAAACGAGAGAGTCTGGAAAAGGCCTGACTTTTCTTTTTGTCGGTGATAGCCTTTCTATGCTTTATCTGAGACCACTTTGAGTGCCCGGACATAATTCTATGCTAATTTATTTTGTACTGTTGCGCCGACATGGGTTGCGCCTTCAGGGGTTACGACGCGACCCTTGGGGGTACGAGCCATGAATCCAATCTGCATTAGGTAGGGTTCGTAGACGTCCTCAATAGTATTCTCTTCCTCGGATATTGATGCGGCTATAGTTTTTAAGCCCACTGGTCCGCCATTGAATTTTTTTGCGATGGCTAATAATATTTTACGATCAGTATCTTCTAACCCGCGATTGTCTATCTCTAGCATGTCTAGGCTCTCTTGGGCTAGGTCTGCTGTTATCTTTAGAGAATCCTTCATTTGAGCGTAGTCCCGAGCTCTTTTTAATAATCTATTGGCAACTCTAGGAGTAAACCTAGACGCTGCGGATATTTTGAGGAGAGATTCCTGGTCTATGGCTATGCCTAGCAAGGAGGCTGACCTCAAAACTATCTTGGCTATCTCCGTTTCGTTGTAAAAGTCTAATCTGAAGTTCATACCAAATCGCGATCTAAAAGGAGCAGATAATAGAGATATCCTCGTAGTCGCGGCTATTAGGGTAAAGCGGGGGAGATTAATCTGAATAGTCTTTGCGGCATTGCCTTTGCCTATAACGATGTCTAGCTTGTAGTTTTCCATCGCCGGATATATAACCTCTTCGATGGTCTTGTTTAGTCTGTGAACTTCGTCTATGAATAGGATATCGCCATCGTTTAGGCCGGTTAGAATAGATCCAACATCGCCGGCTTTCTCGAGGGCGGTGCCAGAGGTTATCTTAATGGAAGCTCCAAGTTTTTTGGCTATTAAGTAGGCTAGGGTCGTTTTGCCTAATCCAGACGGACCATGTAGTAGGATGTGCTCTATCTGGTCTTTGCGCTTCTTGGAAGCGCCAATGGCGACCTCTAGATTGGCCTTAATTTTCTCTTGGCCAATATATTCCTCAAATGTCTGCGGCCTGAGGGCTAGGTCTAAAACTTGGTCTTCTGGGCCGCTTTTCTGGGCTAAATTGGGTATCTTGACACTCATGGGTATTTGGCTTAAAATATAGGTAGGCTTAAACCCGGTTTAACCGGTTTTAATTTGTACCTACTAACGACCTTTATAATCTGTAGGCAATTGAGTCTAGTATATTTATACACACGGATTCAATCGGGATACTATCTAGATGGATAGTTTGGTTTCGACTGAATTACTCCTCGGAATTATCCTGTCCCGCACTCTTTATGAGTATGGGCATTTGCCTACAGATTATAAAGGTCGTTTTTTATTACAATATTCTCTCGATCTCTTCAATTGAAGTAATGCCGGCAACTAGTTTCATATATGCATCTTGAAGCATTGTGGTCATTCCGTCTTTAATGGCTTGGTCCTGGATGTCTGAAGTGGAAGGATTGCCTAGGATCATTTTTTCAATTTCGCGGCTTATTATAAAAGCTTCGTATACTCCAACCCTACCTTTATATCCGGTTTCATTGCACTCGGCGCATTTACCAGGAAAAGATACCTTCATCGTAGGGGAGATGCCCTGTATGTCTAGCTTGTCTTTTATTGGTCCGAGTTGCGCTACTATCTTCTCGTAAAGCTCGGCCGTCACGGTTATCTCTTGACGACACTTAACGCACAGCCGCCTAACTAATCTCTGAGCCATGGCCATGTTAACGGCTGGAGCTATGGTTTGGGACGGTACGCCCAGGTCTATGAGTCGCGGTATCGTCCCTGCGGCATCGTTGGTGTGTATTGTGCTTAGAACGATGTGGCCGGTTAGGGCGGCATTTAAGGCTATCTCGGCCGTTTCCGTGTCTCTGATTTCTCCGACTAGAATGATGTCTGGATCTTGTCTGACGATGGCTCTTAGCCCGTTTGCAAATGTGTAGTCTTTGGCGGGGTCAACCTGGGTTTGAGATATTCCAGCGATATGGTACTCGATGGGATCTTCAATGGTTATGATTTTGGTATCGGCCGTATTTAGGTAGTTTATAAAGGCATAAAGACTAGTAGTTTTTCCGGACCCAGTAGGGCCGGTGGTCAGAAGGGCTCCGTTAGCTCTCGAAAGCTGCTCCTTTATCAGCGCTAGTAGGTCTTCTCTTATGCCCAATTCATCTAAGTTCTGCTTAATCTTCCTCGGGTCGAGGAGTCTCATGACGATAGTCTCTCCGTATTCGCTTGGTAATATTGAGACCCTAACTTCAATGGCTACAGATTCTTGTCGAATAGTGAATCTTCCATCCTGAGCGGCTGCGTGGACGTTTAGTTTAAGCTTCGACAAAACCTTAATGCGGCTAACGATTTTTAGGTAGTCTTCGTTCTTTAGCTTGGTTACGTCCGCTAGAACACCATCCATTCTATATCTGAGCCTTGCTGATTCGCGCTCCGGTTCAAAATGGATATCTGATGCACCTATTTTTAGGGCTCCCGCTATCAGCACTTCTAATATTCTAGTCGTAGATATCTGGGTAACTTTATCTTTAAGGTCGGTAATGTTCTTTATTTGACCTTGAAAGTTGGCCAACTCTTTCTCGCTTATATCTATTGCTCCCAACTCGAAGACCTCAACTTTCCTAATATTCTTATATCTAGATAACGCAATCTCGAGGCCGTGGGGCGAGGTCATGACAGTCTTTATGGCATATCCTTGGGCGCTTAACTTTTTTAAGGCTAGTGTGGTAGTCTCGTTATCTGCGTCTATGACGGCTACTGCTAGCCTGGACCCCGTTTTGCTGAATGGGGCAATGCTGGCGGCCCTGGCTTCTTTCTCGTCTATTACGGCAAGTGCATCAGTGTCCACCGGAGTGGTCATAAAGTTGACGAACCCCAAGCCTAGGGAAGCTGCCTTCTCTTGGTAGTCTTTCTCTTGCCGAGCTTGTTCTATGGCTGAAAGCTTTTTATCTAGGGTGTCTTCTAGTTGTGTCTGGGTCGATGTGTCTGCCATACGATAATTTTACCACCGAATATTTTTATGCCTACAAACTAATCAACAATCTATGTCGCAAACATAGCTGAAACAGATGTTTTGTAAAGATTTTTTTGTGGATAACGGGCCCTATTTGACGATCTTAGAATTATTTGTTAATATTGAGATAAGATTTAATGGCCCGCTGAGAGCGGGTCTCTTGTTTAATAATATTTAATATCCTAACGTTACGAAATTATACTTTTGTCACGTTAAGACAAAAAAATGGATACGAAACAGTTTATCTCCGCAATAAAACAGATAGCAGAAGAGAAGGGCATCCCAGAGGGAAGCGTCCTTGAGACCATTGAGGCGGCAATAGCTGCCGCGTACAAGAGGGATTACGGCAAGAAGGGCCAGATAGTTAAGACTAAGCTAGACGTTGACTCTGGTAAATTGGAAATGACCCAAATTCACTATGTAGTCGAGGGCGTAGACGAGGAGGGCTATATAACTGGTCCGGTACCAATAAAGGTAGTAGAAGAGAAGCCAGATCCTCAAGACTATGAAGGCGGAAGAGATAGAAAACGAAGAAGCCACGAAGAGGCCAATCAAGAAGACGAGCAGAAGAGCGAGAACGGCGAACTGAAGATAAAATTCAATCCAGAGAAACACATGCTTCTGGAAGATGCAAAAAACACTAAGCCCAAAGCGGCTGTTGGCGACGAGTTAGTAACTAAGCTAGAGACCAAGACCGATTTTGGAAGAATTGCTGCGCAAACAGCCAAGCAGGTTATCATCCAGAGGCTTAGAGAGGCTGAGAGAGATGCGGTTTACACAGAATTTAAACAGCGAGAAGGCGAGATAGTAAGCGGAGTAGTGCAAAGAAGAGAGGGTTCACTGGTCTTCATAGACCTTGGAAAGACCAACGGCATACTGCCGCCTATAGAGCAAGTCATGGGGGAGAGCTATAGAATGAGTCAGAGACTAAGATTCATAATACTCAGAGTAGAAGAAAATCCAAGGGGTCCGGTTATTGTTCTGTCTCGAGCGCACCCGAGAGTTGTCTATGGGCTATTTAAGATAGAGGTGCCAGAGATAGACAGCGGTACAGTTGAGGTTCGGGCTATAGCCAGAGAGGCCGGATCTAGGACCAAAATAGCCGTATCCTCGAAGGAAGAAGGAATAGATCCAATTGGATCCCTGGTGGGCCAGAAGGGCGTCAGGGTACAGACGGTCATTAACGAACTTGGTGGAGAGAAGATAGATATAATCCTATGGAGTGATAAGCCCAAAGAACTTATCGCCAACTCATTTTCCCCAGCCAAAGTTTTAGGCGTTGAGGTTGTCGACGAAGAGAGAAAGCACGCCCTTGTTGAAGTCTCAGACGACCAATTTTCTTTAGCCATAGGCAAGCGCGGCCAAAACGTGAGATTAGCGGCGAAATTAACTGGATGGAAGATTGACGTAAGATCGCCGAAAGAAGTTGTTAGTTCCGATGAGGCTGAGGTGATGCCGGAGGCAGGAGAAGACAGAGCAGAGGCAGTCGAATAACAAAAAACAAGACAAAATGAACTCAACTCTAAAGAAAATAAACAATAATCAGTGCGAGATTCTAGTCGACTTGGGCAAAGAAGATCTAAGCACGTATGTGAGTCAAGCCGAGGACATGCTCTGTGCTGATTTTGAAACCAAGGGTTTTAGGAAGGGTAAGGCACCGAAAGAAATATTGCGTAAGGAGCTTGGCGCACAGCGCATCTTAGAGGCGGCTCTAGAGATAGCGGTGAGAGACAGCCTCTCGAAAGTTATTAAAGAGAATGAGCTAGACGTCGTAGATACGTCAAAGCTGGAGATAAAAGAGAATGGCCCAGCTAAGCTGCTATACAAAGTTTTAGTCACTACCTATCCAGACATAAAAATTGCTGAGCTCAAGGATTTTAAGATCGCGAAGAAAACTCAGGACGCGACCGAAGAAGAGGTGCAGGCCACGCTTCAAACTGTTAGAAATTCAAAAGCCAAATACCTAGACAAGGATGGAGTCGCAGAGGCTGGCGATAGGGTTGAAGTTGATTTCGAAGTAAGTCTCGACGATAAGGTCCTAGATGGCGGAGTGAGTAAGAATCACCCTATAATTATCGGGAGCAAAAGCTTTATCCCCGGCTTTGAAGAGAGTTTGGTAGGAATGAGTAAGGGCGAGGATAAGAAATTCAGTCTAGTCACGCCTAAGGATTACTATAAGAAAGATATCGCTGGTAAGAAGCTAGACTTCGTGGTAAGGCTTAATGATATAAAAAAGGTAGAGTTACCAGAGCTATCAGACGAGCTAGCTAGGAGTCTGGGTCAATTCGAAAACGTGTTGGCGCTAAAGAAGAGTATAAAAGAAGGAATAATAAAAGAGAAAGAGACTAAAGAGCAGCAAAGGGTCAGGCTAGAGATACTAGAAGCCATAATAAAAAGATCCGACATGACTGTTCCTGAGGACATGATTGATAAGCAATTAGACATAATGATTCAGAATTTCGATGAAGAGCTTCATAGTAGCGGGATGGAGCTAGGACTATATCTCGCTCACATAAACAAGACCCAGGACGACCTTAGGAAGGATTGGCGCAAGAATGCGGAAAGGCAGGTTCAGATTGTGCTAGTGCTGCATAAGATTGCCAGAACTAATAATATAGTCGTGGACGATGCTGAGCTAGAGCAGGTATTAGGGCAGACTATGCAATCTATAGCCTCTGGCGGAGTCGATAGGAAAAATATAGACTCGCTGGCCGTAAAAAAGAACATAAGAGACAGAATGATGAACGAGAAAACTTTGACTTTCCTGGAAGAAGCATATCTGGCCTAATGGATTGATGAAGGGGTAATCTATGATATAATATCCGTGATTCGTATAGTATAATATGGAGTCCCTATAGCTTAACGGATAAAGCAGCAGCCTTCGAAGCTGTTAATGGGGGTTCGATTCCCTCTGGGGACACAACGTGCTGATCGTGCATTAAAGAGAATCGAACGCCGGAGCGATGTTCCGCCAGTAGGTGGAACCGCGAGGCGGTGGCTAGCCCGAGGAGCGCGACGGCGCGACGAGAGGCGAAGCCGATTCCCTCTGGGGACACAACGGGATATTCCACCCTTAGCTCAGTTGGTAGAGCTGCTCCCTCTTAAGGAGAAGGTCGTAGGTTCGAATCCTACAGGGTGGACAATTAGAATATTAAAATGCCCGTTAAGGGCATTTTAATATTCCGCATGGCGGGCTTTGTAGGATTCGAACGCCGGAGCGATGTTCCGCCAGTAGGTGGAACCGCGAGGCGGTGGCTAGCCCGAGAAGCGCGACGGCGCGACGAAAGGCGAAGCCGAATCCTACAGGGTGGACATCAGAATCAACAGAAACAAAAACGGGCTTAAGCCCGTTTTTGTTTCTTTAGTTTGAGATTACCTCTATTTTTATTTTCTTAAGCCCGAACTTCATGGCGGATTCTCTATTAGGGAACCATACGTCAACTCTATACCAGTATCTAGAATTCATTCTGTCTTCTACGATGAACTGCTTGTCACCGTATAGATCGGGAATCTTTATTCTAGTTCCAATTGGCAAGAAGTTAGTGGCCACCACTCCGTCTCTGACGAAAGTTCCGGAGGCCGTAATAAATGGAGTATCGTCTGTCTGGTCAACCGTAGAGGAGTAGGCGGTAGCGTCCACAACGAAAGTCCGATTGGCTATCTTAGGGCTACTTTTGCCGATTGCGGCTTGACTAGATAAGGGCACAATAGAACTATTTTGAGATATTTGAGCGTCCTTATCCTTGGCAGTTGTCTGCACGTTATTATAAATACTGTCGAATGACCAGCCGCTTTCGATCGCTACGGCCTTGGCATTTTTACTACTAAACCAATCAGCTACAGAAGCCTGCGAGGTGGCGCTGGTCTGAATTACTATTACTAATAAGACGATTAGCGCAATAATTTTTGTATTCATAGTAAGCTTTGGACACTATGTCGGCTTGGGTATAAAAAAACGGCTTACTTAGCCATCCTTTATCCGACCATACTGACCTTTAGCCTGTAGGTATATAATAGCAGATTTAAGGGGAAAAGTCAATACAATGGCATGTAATTAGCCATTTAAGCCACTTTCTGAGGGGCCCAAAAAGGGGCCCTAACGCAACAGTCGCCCGGCTGGGCGACTGTTGCTGAGATCATCCTCAAGTAGGCGCGAGGATGATCTCTCTGTTGCAATTGGAGCGGGTAAGGGGAGTCGAACCCCTCTCCTTACCTTGGCAAGGTAATATAATACCGATATACGATACCCGCAATCTATTGACTAACACCATCTATCCAGCCCATGATCTTGTGATAAAGCTTGGTGTCGTTTACTGACACCTGCAATACTCCATAGGGCAGGACATTAAAGGGCCTTTTTCGTTGGCTGGATATACTGATCTGTTTCGATGACTTTCTGAAGCCACTATAGGGTATTTTAATTACTTTTTGCCAAAAATTCAAGAGCTGGACCTCATCCTGGTGTTCAAAATACCTGAAGCTTGCCGTTATCCTCTCATCGGCAACATCGCATACTTCTCTTAAAAACCTCATATAGAGCCTGATAATGTTCGGATCAGAATTTGTAATTCGAACGGGGTGATATGTTCGGACCTTGCCGTTCTTGATTATCGGCCTTTTGTAGCCTTCCGCCCAGTATAGCGATAGCCCGACCATAAAGACATCTCTTCGAGATAGTGGACCGATTGATTTTCGCGCTGCACTATTAATGTCAGAAGCGCGTTTTTCTGCTTGTTCGGTCTGCGATTTGTTTCGGGCAAGCAGACCATTTAGAGAAAGATCGTGCACTCGTTTTAATATGCGCGCCTTTGATTCGCTAGGTATTTCTAAGTCGGCGAACCAAGATGAAAGAGTGCTTTTGGGTACCTTTAATAGGCGGCTGATCTCGGCGTAACTTCTTCCGCGCATTCTTAATTTGTAGGCCTTGAACTTGTCGCGCCTCATCATATATAGTATAGCACGGCTGTTCGGTTTGTATTAGGGAAAGTGGATAATCGAGTGTGGAGAAGTCTCGTACCAGCAATAGTTGGACGCATAACCTTATGGAACGCGCGGTGGTTCGATAATATAATTCAAAAGTGGATAATCGAGTGTGGAGAAGTCTCAAGGTTGAAATGGTTGGCTTATATGCTATACTTTGTCGGTAGAGCCGCGGTAGCTCAGTGGTAGAGCGCATCCCTAAACTCTTTGGGGCTTTTCGCAGAAATGCGGATTGAAAAATTGGGTGAATTCGGGGGAAGTCTAGAAATGGATAATCCCGAGCCAAGCTTCGCCGGGTCTAAAGTAGCGAAGAAGGTGTAGAGACTAACAGGTGAGTCCCAACGATAATCCTGTACTAGCGCCCAACTCCTTGAATAAAGGAGATGATATAGTCCAAGCTTATCCTTGGAAGAGGATGGCGTCGGGGGTTCAATTCCCTCCCGCGGCACAGATATAGGTGAGCAAATTTTTTGGGCGGTTAGCTCAGTTGGTAGAGCGCTTTCTTGACGTGAAAGATGTCATAGGTTCGAGTCCTATACCGCCCACAGAAATAATAAAACGGCCATTGGCCGTTTTATTATTTCTGTAATATCTCTGGTGCGCGGGAGAGGACTCGAACCTCCATGCCCTTGCGAGCGTTACCACCTCAAGGTAGTGCGTCTACCAATTTCGCCACCCGCGCATATTGCTACTATGTAATACCATTTTTAACACAAAAGGGGAGCGAGATCAATTGATATTAAAATAAAAATCGCTCAGGATTGAGCGATTTTTATTTGATGGATAGCGATGCTAATTGGTGGCCGTTGTGGTGTCTTCGGCGACTTCATGAGTCGGCTTGGCTTGTTCTAGCTTAACCTTTTTCCTAATCTCTTTAGCTGTCTTATCTCTAAGGTAGTATATCTTAGCTCTTCTGACTTTGCTCTTTTTCACGATTTCAACCTTCTCGATTGTAGGTAGATAGATTGGGAATACTTTCTCTATGCCAATCCCTCCGGTGACCTTCCTTACTGTTATGGTGCCACTGGCGGTACTGCCGTGTTTTCTGGCAATAACCATGCCTTCAAAGGCCTGAGTCCTTGTTTTTTCTCCTTCTTTGATTTTCTGGAAAACCTTAATCGTCCAGCCAGTCTTAATGTCTAGAAATTTATTAGGACCCAATAGTTTAGATTGTAGTATTGATAGTTTGTTCATATAAAAATGTAACCTGCTTATTCTAACCGATAATCAATAATTTGTCTAGCTCTTTAAATCGGCCATAAAATATGCGAAAGAGTCGGGCTGATCAGTCTCGATGGCTAGAGCTTCGCCATGAGGCGATACAAAATCTAGGCGATAAGCATGAAGAAACATTCTTAACCCCTTGTCGGATTGCTTCCCGTATACCATGTCTCCGACAATTGGGCAGCCGATAGATTTTAGATGGACCCTTATTTGGTGGGTGCGGCCAGTCTTGGGAGCCACATCGAGTAGGGTATAACCAGCATACTCTTTTACGGTCTTGTATTCTGTCTCGGCCTCTTTCTTGTCTAGCATTTTCTTGCCAATGACCCTGGTCGTCCTTTTCATGCCGATCCTACCAAGAGGGGAATCAATCACTCCACTGGGACTTTTTGGTTGGCCGTGGACTAGGGCGAAGTAGTGTTTTTGTATTTTTCTTTCTTTGAATAGGTTTTTAAAGTAGGCAAAAGACCCTTGATTCTTGGCCAGCAGAAGTAGACCAGAAGTTTCTTTATCTAGGCGATGGACTATACCTGGTCTTGCCGGATCCTCGCCGATGCTTTCTGTCTCCGGATAATTTAAGACTAGCCAAGCGGTCACGCTAGGCTGGTCGTCATCAGTATTCTTTGGATGCACAATAAGCCCAGCCGGCTTATTAATGACCAGGAAATCAGAATCTTCGTAAACTATTTTTATATCGAGATATTTATTGTCCATCCTCTAAGATCATTGAAGAGACGCTTAAGTACCTAAAAAATACCACAAACTCTGGATTTATCAAAAATAAGGAATAGCTTTTTGAATGTGTGGGTATATGAATATTTGTATAAAAAAATCGAGTCAAGCTCGATTATATTTATGAGAGTTATTCAATTTGAGGAATTATTTTTTCCCACGCGCCCGGTTTATACACCTTTGTTTTCATAGCAAAGCATGCTGCGCCAAACTTACCATTAGCTTCAAATACCTTTACGCCTTTCAACTTAACAACTACATAAGAGCTGCCGTTAGAGTGAGGAGAATTTTGAACTCGGAATTTTATGTATATATCCTTAGCTTTGTAGTCCATACTCAACCAAGCCGAGAACGGATTACCAGCTTTGCCCAATACTCTTGATCCGACAGGGTTGCTGTCAACGAACTTGATGCATCGCCAAGCAATCGCATCTATATGGTCCTGACTATTTAGCCGAGTCTTAGCCATGCTGACCCTCCGCGACTTAGCATAAGATAGCAGGTTTTATATATAGTTCAACTCATAGCGCAAAGTCCTAACTAAAAATCACCATCTTGGGTGATTTTTAGTGCCAATCAAGTGGACCTACGGGGAATCGAACCCCGCCCTCTTCCATGCCATGGAAGCGTAATACCGATTTACTATAGGCCCGAATATGTTAACGGAGATTCAACAAGGCAGATGTGGGCGTGCCTGGGCTCGAACCAGGGACCCCCAAATTATATTTAGCAGGGAGGACGATTGCCAGCTTGCTGGCGATTCGTACGACCGAACTAAATATATCGGCTCAGTAATCAACAGGATGCTGGTGGGCGCACCTGGGCTCGAACCAGGGACCCCCAAATTATAAGTTTGGTGCTCTAACCAGCTGAGCTATGCGCCCACCAGCATTTCGTTGGTTGTCAATGTATCAGCTTCGCTCGCTCGATCCAGAAGCTCGCTCCTGATCGATCTCGCTTGCTGATATAAGTTTGGTGCTCTAACCAGCTGAGCTACACGCCCGTCGCGCCCACATCTGCCTTGTCCTTCTAGTCGACTAAGGTATACACGCAAAAGCGACAAAAATAGTTTACGGTTTCTGAATCGTTAAGTCAATCTATCATAACCAATTAATGCGTAAAATTCTTTCTGCTCCAGCGTCTCTTTGTTGATTAGCTCCTGGGCAATCCTTCCCAACATCGGCTCTTTCTCTGATAAAATCTTTTTAGCCGTAGCCAGAGCTTTCATTATTAATTTCTGGACCTCGATATCTATCTCGTGAGCGACAGTCTCCGAGTAGTTCTTCTGTGACCCCAAGTCTTTCCCTAGGAATACAAGCTCATCCTTCTCTCCAAATGTTACGGGGCCTAGCGTTTCAGACATACCGAACTCGGTAACCATGCGCCGGGCTATGTCAGAGGCGACTCGAAGATCATTCGATGCGCCGGTAGTCACGTCTTTAAATGTAAGCTTCTCAGCCGCATACCCACTAAGCAACACCGCCAACTCCGACTCGAACTCGCTTTTTGATCTGAGATGCTTATCTTCGGTCGGAAGCTTTAAGGTGTATCCGCCTGCTCGTCCGCGAGATATAATAGATACCTTATGGATCTTGTCCATGAAAGGAAGTGAGATGGCGACTAGCGCGTGGCCAGCTTCGTGGTAGGCAGTTATCTCTTTTTCTTTTTTAGAGAAGGCATGACTCTTTCTCTCTGGGCCAAGAATAACCTTTTCTATAGCTTCTAATACGTCTTCGTGGAGAATCACGTGTTGATTTTTTCTGGCAGCTAGGATGGCTGCTTCATTCAATAGATTGGCTAGGTCAGCACCTGAGAA
>Ga0208977_1000335_pt1 | contig 42097 bp, 37 predicted proteins | sample RifOxyA2_FD_184030 | JGI IMG/M metagenome (GOLD analysis project Ga0208977, IMG submission 184030) | Groundwater microbial communities from Rifle, Colorado - Rifle Oxygen_injection A2 (SPAdes) | ecosystem: Environmental > Aquatic > Deep subsurface > Groundwater | place: Rifle, Colorado, United...
GAAAAATCTTGATCATAATTTTCCTCGCAAGTAATGGCGTTGCAATTGCCGATACAACCATAAGGCTGGGTGGAGCCTGCAGCCGTGTTAATATAAATGCCGGGTAAATTAGGGCCTTTGGCCGTAAAGTTAATTAAGCCGTCATCGGCAAAACCGTCCAAAATTGTGGGTTCTGCGTCATTATTGCCGCCTATTTTGCCAAAAAATCCGGTAGTGCCCAGCATATCATAAGAATATTTGGTGTCTTGAGTGCGATATTGAGTAGCAGGTTGAATGCGATCATACCAAGCCGTGGCGTTGGCATTGCTGTCTGCGGACTCCACCGCCAGCAAACAAGGCTCTTTTAAGAAATAGGACCACTGCACATTTAACATATTTTCCGCCATATCATGATCGCTGGTACCGTTTAAATAAAAGAGGTAAACCGCGTCCAAATAACCATCTTTAAAATCAAATTTAATACCCACAATATTGGCGCCGCACACCGAATTAGTATTACACCCGGCGGCTTCTTCGTCTGGGGTGCCTCCGGTATAATTCATAAAATATTTACGATCTAAAGCCACATTGCCCACGTTATTCATCACGGAATTCACTTGGCCGGAAACACCGCCATTGGTCCAAGCCGAACTTTCTGGTTGCAGTTCAGAAAAAGCGCTAAAAGGATTATAAGGAGAAGCGGTATAAACGCGTTTATTAAAGGGTTCGCCATTATCGTCAGCACTGGGAGTACCGTTAAATACTCGGCCGGTTTTAACAATGCTGGGCGCGCCATCAATACTGGTGACAGCTTTCACAAAAACAAAATCCATATCATCAGGTGTTCTGTTGGCATCACACAAACTACCTGCTCCTGGCCCTAAATCATCACACCAAGCGCCGGCTTGATAAACATAAGCGCCGTTGGCGTTATTGCCACTACCCGGTAAAGATGCTTCTACTTGCTGATAGCCGGCTTGAAAAAGCGCGTTGTTAGTAGGATTAAATTCCCATTGCGTAGAATTAAAACCATTAGCCGGATCATAATCACCTGTGGCCGTACTGCTTAAACGCCAGGTGTTATTTTGCTGTTGTTGCACAGTGGTATCGGTTTCGTCAGCTGTATTGCTAAAAACCGGAGTGCCAATATCAAAAGTAATATGATCAATTTCCGAAATGGGTATTAAGCGCTCTACCGGTGAAGCTTTAAATCTTCTAAAAATACCATAACTGTAATATTTATTATCAGACAAGTCTAAAGAAGCGATTTTTTGCAACACCGTATAATTGCCGGTAAAAATATGCAAATCTTCGGTAACGCCATTTGCTTCATTATAAACTTCAGTGCCGTTGCCAATGCAAGATCCGCCGGCACAGTCCTCATTATCAATACACATGGTGTCGGCACCCGCGCACACACCCAAGTCCGCGTTGCCTTTGGCGACCAAACAGTGATAAGCCGGAGCTTTTTGGTTATAACGCATAGGTATGCGCCCGCTCAAACTGTCGCCGGCAATCACATCTATGGGCCACCAGGTAACACATTTTTCAGGATCTAATACATCATGTTCCACACAATAACCTTTCCAGCCGCTGTAAATAATGCCACTGTTGTCTTTATAATAACAAGCAGGCGCCGTATCCGTGGGGTAGCCGCGGCATTCTTGCGAAGTAACCCAAGCCGCCTGCGAAGCGTGCGGATTATTTTCCTTGTTCATTTCCAAAGCCGGGCTTAAAGAAATGTTATCAATCACAAATGGCATACCAGTAGAACCAGATGCTTGTTGGAAAAAGAGCGAAGTTTGATCCCCGTCGTTTTTCTTATGGGATATGGTTACAGGCCCCAGGGTATAATGTTCGTAATCTCTGGAAAAACTAATGCCGGCTCCGTCAACAAAATAATCTATGGCGGTGTCATCAGCTCCGTGGCGCAAGCCTATTTGCATTAAGTCCGCGGCAATCGGTTCGCCAATATACTGCGCGTCAAAAGAAAGAGTGTATTGCATACCGGAAGAAACGCCACTGCTTAAAGAAGAGATAATACCGCCCTGTTGGTCGTTTTTCACAGGCTCCACGTATAACACATTGTTTAAATTGATACCGGTGGCGGCAATAGTGGCGCCGATAAAATTGGTGTCTACGGTATTGATTTGGTCCTTGGCGGTGGTTTCATAACTGGCGTTAGCGTCATAATCTATAATACCGAATTTAGCTCCGCCGACGGTGCTCCATTCTTCCCACAAATAATTATTATCGTTAACATTATTGACCGTATTCTTACACCAACCCTTTTCATAAGCTAAAGATTGAACATTGGTACTACTGCCGCCATTTTCCTCTTGCGCTTCTATGGATTCAATTTGCGAATCGGTTTCCGGGGTGCGGCAATGATAATCAATGGTGCACGATAAAGACATATCCCGCGCGCGCTCCAAAGCGTTTTGAAATTTGACATCCACGGTATTATCATAATCTTCGCTATACCAAGGAGATTGAGCGTTACAATAAACATTTTCAAAATCTCCGTGTTCAATTAAGTTCTGGGTACTACTGCCACCCATTCCTTGTTGAGGCATCCAACTGTAAGGATAATAACCATAAGTAATGGCCTCGGGACAATCCGCGTCACTGGCGCAATCTTCGTTGTGGAGTTTTCCGCCCACGCACTTGCCGGTGGTAACATTACAAATTGAAGACCACACCGCGCCCATGGTGGTAAAACCTGTATCATTTTGAATACTCTTGGGTGCAATATCGTCTCCGGGTTGCAAGGCCACGCTTAAATCGTCTGTATTATCCAATTCGGTGGCGATTTTTTGTTCAGCCCAATGGGAACAAACACCGGTGTCAAGATTGCGTTGATCGCAAAGCCGCAAAGAAAGACAACTGCACTCGCCGGATTCAAAACAATTTTTATCAGCCGCGGTTTGGGTGGGGTCATCGGAATTATTCATGCTGAGCTCGCAAGATAACCATTGAGCGCATTCGCGGTCGTTTTTTACTTTAATCACCAAATTGGTATCGGCGGTATTGAAACGGGAGTTGCAAGAATCACTAACAGAACTGCTGTTAAAAGTACAAATCTGAGGAGCAAAATCTTTTTTGATTGATTTTTCTTGTTCAATGGTGGAAAGGTTGTTTAAAGAATCATTGGTGGTGTCTCTAAAAGCCACACAACCATCTCCTTTATCCACGCCATTGGCACAACTGGGTTGATCTCCTTGCGGTGCGCCGTCCACGCTGTTGTTGATATAGTTATACTCTTCGTCTTCTGAAAAAATCACATCATCAAAATAGACCTCGTTGGTATTATTGCCGCTTTCCACAAACACTTTAACCGCATCCGTGCCCGCGGGAAAACTGTGCTCCAAATTATTACCAATGGTGGCGGAAAAACGCAACCATTGACCGGTGCCGGTAATATCCGAACGCTTGGTACTGTCGGTGCCGCCTTCGTAAGCCGCTACGGCAAAATCATCTACCGTTTGTTCCGGCACGGACAGCTCTGCTAAAATATTACCGTTGGCATCACTGCCTGTAACTTGATAATACAACAAGCCTAAGGCAAATTTAGCGTCTGCTGAATTTACATAAACATGCCCGCTTAAGGTGTAAGTTTTGTTTGAGTTTACCCCCACCGCTTCCGAAACCGCCAAACAATGGTCGGCCGTTTGCGTGTTGGTTTGCAGTTTTAAAGATTGCTTACCATCGTAAAACACTGCGGGAGATAGCTCAAAACTTTGACAAGCGGTGGCGGAAGAGTTGTCGGCGGTTTTATGAAAATTGGTTTGCAAATCAACAGGAGCCACATTCCAATCGTCCGGCAAGTTATCGCTTTGATAAATGGTGGTATCGCTATTTTGCCAAATATCAACATCAAAACTGCTGTTCTTTAATAAAGAAGGAGTGTTGGGGTCAATATAAGTGGTGCAACCTTTATAGTTGTTACTGCAAATTCCCACCCAGCCCGATAAGTTGTCTTCTTTGGAAGAACAGCGATATTGCGAACTGCTATCATCATCAGTACTGCAGTCCTCGTCTCTTTGACAAGGCTGTCCTTGACGCGGACCTTGGTTGCAAATAGCTCCTTTAGGTTGAGAAGGAGGGTTGCCGGGGTTTTGCAAAGCCGGACAAGTGACACCGTCAGGAGTAACCCATTCACCGATAGTGGCGTTGTAAGTACAATATTTATTTCCCGGATCTTTGAAATAAGACATGCCATCACCCGTGTCCCATTCTTCACAAAACAACTGCTGGTCTTGACACAAAGAGACACTGTATTGATCCGGATCGTTAATAAAATACTTAGTGCTGTAACCGTCCGCGTTGATAGTATTGTCGTTATTAAAAGAGGGTTCGCCAAAAGCACTGCATCCGGCAGATTCGGCATTACAAAGAGCGGCCGAGGTTACCACGCGCGCCACGGCTTGAGCCGGACTTACTTCCACGTCGTCTTTAGGACTTTCGTTATCGGTATTAAACTTTTCATAATAAGGCAGATCGGCGTTATGCGTATCCAACAAAGCCTGACAACCCACTACATCACTGTTGCATAATTTACTGAAAGATTTCAAAAAGTGCGTGGTATTTTGATTGTCTATATATTGTTCACAACCTTCATAACCTGGACAAGTTTGGGCGCTTCCGTGAATTAAATAATAACTGTCGCTTTCGTAGATAGTGACATTGTCAATGTTGGCTTGGGGGCCGTTATAATTAAAACCGAAAAACTCATCGCCGGACAAACTTGGTAAAACAAACGGTCCGGCAATATAACGTTGCCAATCTATTCCCAGAGTAATCTCTTGTTCTTTTTGATTGCTGATATCATCTGTGGGAATAGAACCAATAGGTCCGATGGGGGTTATAGGTGCTGTGGCCGTATCAGAAGCGGCAAAAAAATGAGGAACGAGTTTATCCTGAGCATTATAATCGGTTTTCTTCGCCCAGAAAGAAACCAAATAACTTTGGCTGTCCGTAACTTTTCCGCTGACGCTAACAGAAGCGGTAGTGGCGGGAGTAGCAGTACCAATGGCCATAGAGGCGCCGCCGGCAGAACCTACCACTTCATCGGAAGAGTCACCATCCCAAACATTATTATTAAAATCTTCTTCTAAGATAATCTCGGCGCTGTCGCTTTGCGAACCACGATATTCGCGGCATAAATTATTCTGAGCCGAGCACTGTGTACTTTCTGAAGGTACGGTAAAGTAAATGCGGCCATCCAAAGTGTTGCGCATACCCACGCATTCATCAGCAACCGTAATGGTCGCGTCTTTATTCAAATAATAAACCTTACCGCTGTCATCATAATACTCAATACAATTGATGGTACTGTCATAATAAGGACTGTTGGGATCGGTGGTACAAGCTTGCACACTACCGGCAGTATCCACACAATCAGCTTCCGGAGTTTGCGAGCTGGCGCCGTATAAATCCAAATTGGTACACGGACCATTGTTAATATTGCTCTTTTTCAGTTTCCAGTCTTGAATATAATATCCGTTCTCATTGGTATCGGTCGGTACAAAAGTGTAATAAGTGGCAATCGCTCCTTTGTTTTCTTGATCGGCGGTAGGCTTTACGCATTGTCTGATATATTTATAATATTCTAAACCTTCGCCACCAGCGGCCACCGTATCCAAATTAACGTATTCTTCACAACCCACATCCGTAGCCGAACAAGTTTGAGCCGTGGTTGGCACAATGGAAATAGAGGGCAAACATAATTTGCCATCGCAGTCCCCGTCATTACTGCAAACAGTATCGGTGCCATCGCAGTATTGGCCTGTCCTACTGGCAATCGCGGTTTTGGCTTCGGCGCTTAAAGCATCATATGTACCCGCGGTTTCAAAACCGGTAATGCTTTTAGCCGGAGCGCTATACGCTGTGGGGGTTTCAATAAAGGCATCACAACCCACGGTTTTTTCCGTACATTGGGAACAAGCGGCTGTGGCAAAATCATTGCCATCACCACAAGCTTGAGAATAAGGGTTGGTAATGGTGCCGGGAATAGGAGTTTTGTTTTCTCCGGTTTGAGGCGTGTACAACTCGCAACCGATGTCGTTTATTTCACAACTGTTGGCCACGCTGGTTTTTAAGGTGGTTTTAGTGGCTCCGTATTCGGAATAACCGGTAGTGTCAGTATTTTCTTCCAGTTTAGCTTGATCGATCGCTATTATACAATTATCCGGCGCGGAAATGCCAACCTGAATAACCGTGTCATAAACATCAGCACCAAAAGTAACCCGACCGGAAGAGGTTTGCTGATAAGTAGTGGCATCGGCAGGATACTCAATAGAAAATTCTTTACTTGAGACATTACCAGAAGACCCTACCATTACTCCTTGTGATTGTGTGGGCGTTTGTCCGGGCGCGGTAGCCAAAGCCGCCAGCCAATAAGTACCGGCGCAACTGGCTTCGTTGGTAATATTTTTGGAAGTGAAAGAAAATACAAAAGAACGATTAGCCAAAGGCTGACCCGTGTCTAGTGCCGATTGCAAAGAGCCACCGTTGTTGGCAATTTCCGCCACCACCACGCCGTCCAGCAAATCCAAAGAGGCGCGAGCGGACAAACCGTCTTTTAATTCCCAACCATAACAAGCTTGACCCGTACTGGATTCTCTGCAAGAAGCTCCGCCTCCTGCTTGATCATAAAAACCAAATTCGTCATCATAAGCCGCTTCTGTCTCAGCAGTATTGGTGAGCGGCAGTTCGGCCTTAGCTTGATCTGATGGCCTACGATTACCATTAAATTGTTCAAACGAAGGATTAAAGAGCAAATTAGTTCCGCCTTTAATAGGAATAAATTCCGCACAAGTGGCATCTTCTTCATTACAAGAAACAATATCATCATCAAACATCATGGTTTTGGCAGGATCCGGTTCGGTACAGGTGTATTTGCCGTCGGCGTCTGTTTCCGTACAATACCACGCACAACCGGCATTGGTGTTATTGCAGTCTCCGTGATTTAAAGTATTTTGCAAATAACCCACTTGGTCGTTGTCGGCATTGGTGAATACTTCACAAGAACTGGCATAAGCCGGACAAGAATCTCCTTGAAAACGATAAATAGGCTTTTGCTTGGTGCAATAACCATAGGCTAAACAATTACCGTTAGCATCTTCGGATAAACAAGATTGGGAATCCAAACAACTCTCCAGACGAGTTACCGGCAATTCTTTAGGAGAATAAGGGTTGCCATCAGTATCAACGGGATTTTGCAAAGGATCGGTGGCTAAATTATTGCCATAGCCTTCCAGTTTGCAATAATTTTCCGGAGCTTTTAACACCCAATCCGGATCCACCAAGCCGCAATATGGAGAATAATTATCTACATCGCACTGATTAAAGGCATTTACCGCTTCTTGAATGGTTAGCTCTGCTCCGTTGATGCCTTCCAAATCAAAATCTTGACGATATTGAGCCGCCAATTCCCAACCCACCGGCACAATGCTGTAACGACGTAAAATTTTAGCCTTAGACAAAGAAATAGTATCTGAGGCCGTAAGATAATCACCGTTTCTCAAGGCTTCTCCCACAGTTAATTGATTATCAATGGCCTGGCGCAAACCTTCGGAAATAACACAATTGGTAACATCTTGGCCTTCACAATTAGTAAGATCATTTAAAATATCAACAGTGCCGCCTTTTTTGAAAGAAGGAGTTTTAAAACTGGCAAAACGATCTTTAGCGCCGGTGATACCGCCACCGCTACCGGTGGTAGAGCTGGTGCCGGCCAAAGAGCTGTTAATGTCTGTGACGGCAAAAAAGGACATGAGGCCGCTTGATAAACGCTCAATCCATTTGGAAGCCAAAGTATTGACAAAAACAGACAAAGCGTCGGCGGCAATGTCATTTTGCATAGTAGATTCCGGTACAGTGGCTTTGTCTTGCGTGGATTTAACTTGAGCTTCTATCAAACCCGCCGGCGTTACCACATAGCCGGCTATTTTGCTGGTTTTAGGGTTAAAGTCGGATTTTAAGCGTTTTAACGTCGCCTCTCTTTCTGCGGCCGTTTCCACATTGATAGCCTCATCCCAAGCCGCCAACACCGTCGACATATCAGTCGCTCCTTGATCAAAACTGGTGGAAAATTTCACCAAAGATTGCGGATCATCAACAAAGGCCAGGGCTTTATCAAAACGATCTTTAAGCTGTCCCCACACTTTGCTGGCGGAACAATCCGGAGTATAGGGTTTTTTTTGCATAATATTAGGCAGAATGGCTTTGAATTGCACAGAGTTAACATCAGGTAACTGACAAAAATTAAAACTCGCTTTCACTTTATGAATTTTCTGGGTCATTACGGGTTGTCCTTTAGCATCCAAAACCGGTTGTCCTTTAGCATCCAAAACCGGTTCCATCACGGGATTGCCTTGATCGTCATATTCGGCATAATCGGTTAACAAAGAATCCAAAAAAGCGCCGGCGGCCGCATCCGCACTGCTTTTGATATAGTTTCCCAAATCTTTAGTTTCTACCAAAGGCTTTTGCTTCCAATCTCCCGAGCCAATCCAGACTGCTGTGTCATAAGCCAGTTTCTCATAAAAAGACCGCAAAGCATTTTTAATGCCTACTTTGGCTGTACTTTGTAAACTCTTCCAAAGGCTTTCTTGCACATCTTTGCGCAACTGGGGAAAGTTGGTAATAATGGTGGTAACTGTTGCGCTGGCAGACCAAGTTTGTTGAGGCAAAGCCAAACCAAAAAAACTGGTTAAAATTAAAAGTAAAACTATTTTTTTTGACAGAGCGCAAGTTGGAAAAACTGATTGTTTTTTTACTTTTTTCATGCAAATTAAGCTTATTGTCCTTCTGTTTGAGGGGTTAAATCTTGTTCTTTGAGGGTTTCATCAATCATGGAATTTAAGGCTTCGTTGACTTGCTCGTCAGTTAATTTATCTAAATCTTCTTGTTTTGCTCCGGACTGAAGTAAAAAACTACGTTTTTCCGCCGGGGTCGCATCACGCAAAGATTGAGCATAATCTTGTACCTCAGTAGTAGAACTGGCACCGCTATTGGCGCCGGCCATAATATCAGTAAAAGCCTGAGCCAGGTCTTCGTCAGATATTTTATCTACTTCTGTTTGCGGCACTCCTTGAGCCACCAAGGCTTGGCGTAATTGCGGAGCATTGATGCTACCGTCGCTATTTAGATATTTAGAAATGGAATCGGCGGATGAATTGGTATTACTCAGCTCGGAAAAAGCAGATTGAGCCTCGGTGCTGGCGTCTCCGGTGCCACCGGTACGTTCTTGTTCGCACTCCGCTCCGGTAGGACAATTAGGATCAGTGCCAGCGTCAATTTCTTCTTTATCGCTTAAACTGTCAGAATCGGAATCGGCTAAATAGGGACTGGTATTATAAGTGCTTTCGTCTGTATCACCAATACCGTCTTGATCTGTGTCCAAAACCTCTCCGCTGGCTAAAGCCTGATCGTCCGGAGAAGAGTTAAGAAAACTGGCTTGATCTTGATTAAGGTTGGCGGTGCGTTCGTGAAAAGCGGCAAAAACCGTATTGCGGTGCACAAAAAGAGTGGAACGAATTTGCCATATTCCACCAATTAAAATCAAAAAACCAATGGCCACCACTGCCCAAACTGATAAACTATCAATTTTTTCGGAACTTAGCCGCATTTTTTTATAAGTGAATGTCTAAATTATATCATTTCTCTACTTGGAAGTCAAACCAAATTTTTTTGCAACCGTATCCAGTCCTCTACAGAAAGCTCTTGGGCGCGCACGTTAAGGCCAAGTTGAGATTTTTCCAGAATATTTTTGGCTTTTGATGGAGAAAAATGAAAAAAGGCGCTTAAATTATGATGCAGTTGTTTGCGCTTGGCTGAAAAACCTATTTTAATAATCTGCATTAACTTTTCCGGATCTTTAACTTTCGGCTGGGGACGAACTGTTAGCTTTAAAATGGCGCTCATCACTTTCGGCGCCGGATAAAAACACTCAGCCGCAACCAAACGCATAATTTCCGCATCAGCGTAAAGATTAACAGCACAACTTAAAATACTCATTGCTCCTTTAACGGCAATCACCCTTTCGGCCACTTCTTTTTGTACCATAATGACCATGACACCGGGCTGAGGATGATGTTCCAAAAAATGCTGTAAAACCCAAGAGGTAATGCTGTAAGGCAGATTGGCAATGAGTTTATATTGTTGATTTTTGAAATCAGCGCTTTCTAAATTAAACTTCTGAATACTTTGGTTAAAAGGAAAAATATTTTTTTGCTGACGGGAAAGCGCCAACATGGCCGGATAAATATTGCGATCTTGTTCTATGGCTAAAACTTTTTTCGTTTTTTGCGCCAAAGCCAAAGTTAAAACACCAAAACCCGGACCTATTTCCAAAATAGTATCATCTTTTGATAAATTGGAAACCGCAATAATGTCCTTAATAATTTGATCGTCTAATAAAAAATTTTGTCCCTGTTCTTTACGCGGAAAGATTTTGTATTTTTTCAGTAAAAATTTCAGTTGTTCTTTGGTCATTAAATCATCAAAGGTGAATGGAGCCTTGGCGAATTACTTTAACTTGATTACCCAAAACGCGGACAATAGTGGAAACCGGCCGAGACACAAGCTCTCCGCCGTCAATCCAGGCGTCGACGTTATGTTCTCCCAGGGCTTGCTGAGCCGCGGCTTGCGTATAAACTTCGGTTTGGCCACTTTTATTGGCGCTGGTAGCGATGAGGGGTTTGCCCAAGGATGCGGCTAACTGACGAGGCACGTCATGGGCTGGTACGCGAATGGAAAACCGATCACTCACCACCAAAGACAAAGGTCCGGGCCAATACTTTTTGGCGAGTTTTAACGCTTTGGGTTCTAAAGAAAAAAACTGTTGCACTTGTTGTAAATTGGCGGCCACTAAAGTAAACTTCTTATCTGTCCGGCCTTTGATGTCAAGGATACGAAAAGTCACTTCTGGATTTTCAAAATCACCGCCCAAAGCATAAGCGGTATCTGTTGGGAAAACCGCTACTCCGCCTTTTTTTAAAATTTCTATGACCTGGGTAAACATAGGCAAATTATTTAACCACGATGTTGATAATTTTTCCGGGCACATAAATCACTTTGACCATTTTTTTGCCACTGGTGTTTCGCAAAACGTTTTCTCTGGTCAAAGCCATGGCTTGTGCTTCTTTGGCCGAAGCTGTAACAGAGAGTTCAATATTGGCGCGCACTTTACCGTTAACTTGAACGGCCATTTTCACTACTTCGTCTTTTACTAATTCCTCATCCCACTTTGGCCAGGGCTCTTTAATAATGCTTTCTTTGTGTCCTAAATTCTCCCACAATTCTTCTGTTACATGTGGGGCAAAAAGTGATAAAACTTTTAAAAATAACTCAAAAGTTTCTTGTAGAACATTTTTTGCTTTTTCTAAAGCATTCACACAAATCATTAATTGCGATACAGCTGTATTAAACTTCATCGCGTCAATATCAAGCGTCACTTTTTTGATAGTTTGGTGAATAATTTTTTCTAATTCCTGATTTTTTTCGTCTGTAACTTGTGTAGCTAATTTATAAACACGAACTAAAAACTTTTTAATGCCACGAATGGCGTTTGGATCCCAAGCAATTGCTTCGTCAAACGGACCCATAAACATTTCATATAAGCGTAATGTGTCTGCGCCGTACTCTTTAATAATATCATCTGGGTTTACCACGTTTCCTAAACTTTTGCTCATTTTTTTGCCGTCAGAAGCCAAGACCATACCGTGCGAACGTCTGCGCTGATATGGTTCGCTAGTTGGTACATGGCCGCAGTCAAATAAAAACTTGTGCCAAAAACGAGAATATAATAAATGCAAAGTGGTGTGTTCCATACCGCCGTTATACAAATCAACTGGAATAAAGTATTTTAAATTTTCTTGTGAAGCAAATTCGGCATTGTTTTTAGGGTCACAATAACGCAAAAAATACCAACTAGATCCAGCCCAGTTAGGCATGGTGTCGGTTTCGCGACGGGCTACAGCGCCACACACTGGACACTTGGTGTTTACCCAATCTGTCATTGCAGCAAGTGGTGACTCACCAGTATCAGTTGGTTCATAATTTTTTACATCAGGCAATTCTAATGGCAATTGATCTTCAGGAACTGGTACAGCTCCGCATTTCTCACAATGCACAATTGGAATTGGCTCGCCCCAATAATGTTGGCGCGAAAAAATCCAATCTCGTAATTTGAAATTAACTATGCGTTTACCAAAGCCTTTTTCTTCCATGTAGTCTTTAATTTTTTCGGTGGCTGCATGAATATCCATACCATTAAGAAAATCACTATTCACCATCGTGCCTGCTGATTCCTGCACCTGTTCTGGTTTTGTAATTTCTGAATCATCACCATTTGAATCTTTAACCACACGAATAATTTCTAAATCCATGGCTTGGGCAAATTCAAAATCGCGCAAATCATGCCCAGGCACACCAACAACAACACCCGTGCCCACACCAGAAAGAACAAAATCACCAACATACACTGGCATCAGGCGTCCATTTAAATTATTTATCGCGCTCCATCCAGTAAATACACCTGTTTTTTTGCGACCCTCGGCAATGCGTTCTAGTTCACTTTTTTTATTTGTGTCTTTTACATATTGCTCAACTTTTTCTTTTTTAGGAAAGCTCTCTAAATTTTTTGTAACAAAATCACTGTCTGGCGCAGCAACAACAAACGTGGCGCCAAAATTTGTATCAGGCCTTGTTGTGTATACCTCTATTTTTTCATCTGCTTCTTCAATATCATATGTAATGTTAATTCCTTCACTTTTGCCAATCCAGTTAATTTGCTGTTGCGCAATTTTTGGTAAATAGTCGACTGTTTTTAGATCTTCAATAAGTCGATCAGCATATTTAGTAATGGCTAACATCCACTGCTTCATATTTTTGTGCGTGCTTTCAGTGCCACAACGTTCGCACTTGCCATCTACTACCTCTTCGTTAGCTAAGCCAATTTTGCATTGTGGACACCAATTAATTGGCATCTCTTTTTGATAAGCCAAGCCTTTTTTGAAAAACTGCAAAAATATCCACTGCGTCCATTTATAATATGCTGGGTCTGTGGTGTTTACTTCGCGCGACCAATCAAAAGACAAACCCAAGGCTTTTAACTGTCGTTTAAAAGTGGCGATATTTTGCTGGGTGGCTACCTGTGGGTGGATCTTGTTTTTAATAGCATAATTTTCCGTAGGCAGACCAAAAGCATCCCAACCAATGGGATAAAGCACATTATAGCCTTCCATGCGCTTTTTGCGCGACACAATATCAAGCGCAGTATAAGAACGCACATGCCCCACGTGCAAACCAGCACCAGAAGGATATGGAAACTCTACTAATGTATACCACTTCTTTTTATCCCCACCATTTTGTGCTTGAAAAACTTGGCTTTCTTCCCACCTTTTTTGCCATTTTAATTCAATTTCTTGATGATTATATTTTTTCATAGTGGCTCTATTGTAGCAAATTTTTAAAAATAAGCGAAAAATAAAGGATTTTTAACCAGCTTTGACAAAAAAATGGCTTAAATTAGCCAAAAAAATATACTTTAATCCACAGCCAATCATTGACAATCAGCTCTTGCCATGCTAATGTTCATTTTCGTAACAGATAAAAATTAGCCAAAAAAAATTTGAATCTTTACTTTAAAAAATTCTTTCTCAAACTCTGTCTTGCCGGTATTGCTGTTCTGAGAAAAACCCTTTTTTGCTTTAAACATATTGTGCTCTTTATCGCTAAACCTTTGTGGTTTATTTGGAAAATTGTTTTACGTCCGATAATTATTGTGGTTTATAAAATTTATTTGGTTTTAAAAGAAAAATGGCGCCGATTTTTTCATGCGCAACATAAAATTTTGGCCGTACTGACCCATCGTTTGGCTATTCACGTTTTTGTGGTTATTTTAACTATGTCCATTGTTTTTGTAAATGTGGTGCAAGCCAAATCTGTCAGATCTGATAATTTTTTGCAAGAATCTTTGCTTACTCAAATTGTGGCTCCCAATAATGAGTATAAAATCACTGCCGATACGATTATTCCTGTAAACACCAGTTATATTGACACTTCCTCGGCTGTTAAAGTTACCCCTTTGGGTGAAGACTCCAAAAATGCCGTAGCCAATATAACCACCACCGGTAACGGCGGAGCGGTTTTGGGTCAAACTATTTTAGAAGGAAATACCAAGGTTAATACGGAAAAAACCAGCTATACCGTAAAAGAAGGAGATACGGCCAGTACTATTGCGGCGAAATTTGGCGTCAGCACTAAAACTGTTTTGTGGTCAAACAATTTAGACGACCCGGATATGATCAAGCCCGGCGATACCTTGGATATTTTACCAGTATCCGGTTTGGAATACACAGTGCGTGAAGGAGATACCGTAGACTCGATTGCAGAAAAATATGAAGCCACAGCCGAAGACATTGTGGATTTTAACAAACTGGTAAATAAAACCGAAATTAAAGTGGGAGAAAACATTATTATTCCCGGCGGTAAAAAAGAAGATCCTCCGCCTCCCCCACCGCCAACTCAAACCCAACTTGCTTCTATTAAACAGGTTTTTGGCAGTAATACCACGTCAACCACTAACACTACTACAGCAACTGTCCAAAACATTCCTACTACATCTGGACAAAATGTTACACCTAATTATGGCGCTTCTGGTCAATGGCCAACTGTTACTCATCGCATGTCTCAGTATTACGGTTACGGACATACAGGAATAGATATCGACGGGGAATTTGGAGATCCAATTTACGCCTCAGATGGCGGTAAGGTTATTTCAGCTGGTTCGGAAGGAGCTTATGGCATAGCAGTGCGCATTCAACACGCTAACGGCATTGTCACCCATTATGCTCATCTGCAATCCTTAGGAGTATCCGCGGGACAACAGGTCGGTCGCGGACAATATTTGGGCCAAATGGGTTCTACCGGTCGTTCTACCGGTTCACATTTGCATTACGAAGTTATTGTTAATGGTCGCTTTGTCAACCCCTACACCTATACCAAATAAACTGCAAACTAAAACACCTCTTTTAACAGGGGTGTTTTTTAACAGTTTTATTTTTACTTTTACAAGGAAAGAGTTTTTTTGATTTTTTCTACAATCTCACCAGTGGTAAAATTGGCTTTAACCAAATAATCTTTAGCACCCAAGTCTAAGCCCTCTTGCACTTTGCTCTCTTGGCCGAAGTTGCTTAAAATTAAAACGGGGATTTTTTTGACGGCCTCATCTGCATGGGCGCTTAAAGCTTTTAATACCCCAAAACCGTCCATGCCAGGAAGCATAATATCTAACAAAATGATATCTGGTTTTTCTGTAATAGCTTTTTTTAAGCCGGCTTCACCATCAGCGGCTGAGCTGATTTGAAAATGCTCTTTAGTGAGCTTGGTGGCAATAAGTTCGGAAAGGAATTTATCATCCTCCACGATCAAAACCCTTGTTTCTCCTTCCATATATCGTTTTATTGTTTAATTTGTTATTATATTAATTATAGCATAACTTATTATCAAAGACAAGATAAATATGGGTAAATTATACACGGTCGCCACTCCTATTGGCAATTTGGGCGATGTTACTTATCGCGCCATCGCCATTTTAAAAGAGGTAGACTTAATCGCTTGCGAAGACACGCGGGAGGCGCGCAAACTTTTGGATTATTATCAGGTAACCACTCCGCTTTTAAGTTATCACGCCCAGTCCGGTTTTCATAAAGAGGAAAAAATCTTACAACTTTTGCAAACAGGAAAATCCGTGGCGTTAATTTCGGACCGAGGTACACCCACTATTTCCGATCCTGGCGCTAGTTTGGTGCGTAAGGCTTTAGCTAAATCTTTAACTGTCATCCCTATTCCCGGAGCCAGTGCGTTAATTACAGCTCTGCAGGCTAGTGGCGCCGATACTGCGGCCTTTTCTTTTTTAGGATTTATTCCTCATAAAAAAGGCCGGCAAACTTTTTTAAAAAACGCGTTGGATCGAAAAGAAACAGTGGTGTTTTATGAATCTTGCCATCGAGTGGAAAAATGTTTACAACAATTACTGGAACACGGCGCGGAAAAACGCCAAATAATCATAGCGCGCGAATTAACCAAACAATTTGAAGAGTTTATGCGCGGAACCGCGGCAGAAGTTTTGCAAAAATTACAGCAGAAACCCATTCGCGGTGAGTTTGTGGTGATTTTAGAACGGGTTTAAATTAATTGATTGACTTTTTATAAATATAGTATATTGTATATTTATAAATGGCCTTCGGGCTCCGAGACTCCCACTTTCAAGTGGGAGATCGTTTTTTATAAAAAGCTTTTTACATATGTTTGAATGTTAATAAAATCATTTTTTGACAAAGTTCTGATTTTTCTTAATAATCTTTTACTGCTAATAGTTCTGATCTGAGATAAAATAATAACATAGCTTCTTTCTGCATAATCAATTTTATAATAAAATCTGTTATTTTTTTGTTTACTTGTTAAAGGAAGTGCCCATAATAAATTTTTATTAAATTTTTTTAGAATTAAAACCGGTCTTTCAAATTTCTCATTTTTGCCATTCTGTTCATAACCAATATTTTTTCCTAATGCACACCACCAAATTTCCCTTTCTTTAAAGTAAACAATATTTTTCTCACAGGAAATGTGTATTTTAAATTTTAATCTATTCCAGGTAGAAAATTTTTGAAATATTGTTTTAATATCTAAAATCATATAATCAAAAATTATTCTAAATTCAAAGTATAGTTAAGAGCTTCAGCTAAATGAGCGGAGGTTACTTTTTTTTGATCTTCCAAGTCCGCAATCGTCCGAGAAACTTTAAGGGTTTTCATATAGCCGCGCATGGACAACCCCAATCTTTTCATAGCGCTTCTTAATAATTCTTGGGAATTTTCATCAATTATCACCCACTTGTACACTTCTTTATTACTTAACTCGGCATTGGTTTTTCCTTGTCGCGACTGTTGTAAGTTTCTGGCTTTTTGCGTTCTTTGACGAACCATACTAGAGGGCTCGGCTGTTCTTTTTTGTTCCGCTTTTAAATTTTGAATTTCTTGAGCGCTCATATAAGAAACGTGAATTTTAATATCGATACGGTCTAAAAGAGGACCGGATATTTTTTTGCGATAACGTTCTATATTGGTTCCCAAACAAGAACACTCTTTGTGTTTTAATTCCGGATGTTGATCCGTAACACCAAAATAACCGCAAGGACAAGGGTTCATCGCGCCCACAAACTGACAACGAGCCGGATATTCCACCCGGCCGGTACTGCGGCTAATGGTTACCCTGCCTTCTTCCAGGGGCTGGCGCAAAGCCTCAATCACATCTCTTCTAAATTCCGGTAATTCATCCAAAAATAAAACACCGCGATGCGCCAAAGACAGCTCGCCGGGTTGAAGATTATGCCCGCCGCCAATAATAGCCACAGCCGAAGCCGTGTGGTGAGGCGCTCGAAACGGCCGACAGGTAACAATGCCTGGCGCATGATTGGTGGCCACCGAATACATCATGGTGGTTTCCACAATTTCTTGTTCGGTCATAGGAGGTAAAATAGAGGGTAAAGCGCGCGCCAACATGCTTTTGCCGACGCCAGGAGGACCGCTCATTAACAAATTATGTCCGCCCGCGGCCACAATTTCCAAAGCGCGACGAGCAACTTGTTGTCCTACGATTTCTTGCATATCCACTTCTACTGCTTGCAAGTAATTATTTTGAGATTGTTTCTGCGCTAAAGAAGGTGGGCTGTCTAATAAAGAAACAGGGGTTTTATTGTTAATATTAGCCACCGCGCAAGCTAAAGAATTGACCACATAAATATCTTTGTCCACAATCAAAGAGGCTTCAGCGCTATTTTTTTGAGGAATGGTAATGGATTTTTGATATTCTTTGGTAGCGGCATAAACAATAGGCAAAGCACCGGTAATGGCGTGTAAATTTCCGTCCAGAGCCAGTTCGCCAACAAAAAAACCGGCAGGCGCTTCTAACAAAGAACCGTTGGCCAGTAAAATCCCCAAAGCAATAGGCAAATCAAAAAGCGAACCCATTTTTTTAGTATGCGCCGGCGCCAAATTAACTGTTACGCGCGTACGGGGAAATTGAAAACCGGAATTTTTAATGGCCGAACGCACTCGATCACGCGCTTCAGAAACAGCCGCGTCCGGCAAGCCAACAATAATAAAATTAGGCAGTCCGGCAGAAACATCCACTTCAATTTCTATGGGCGAACAATCTAAACCGGTTAAATTAAGAGAGTGAATTTTAGCAGTAGACATAAGTTTGATTTAAAAATTAGAAAAACAAAAAACGGGCGCAAAAAGCCCGTGGTGTCCATTGATATTATAAACTATTTTAAAAAATGAGCAAACTTAATACTTGGCTAACATTTTCAGATCATCATCTGTTTGCAATTTATTACGTTTTTTATGACCGCAAACTAAACAGCGATGCTCTAAAACATATTGCCCGTGTTTTAAAAAAACTTCCGCCACTTTCATCAATCCATGGCAAGAAGCCAAGCGATCGCCGGGGTAAACATCCACGTGTTTGGAATATAAACAGTGCGGACAGTGGTTGCGATAACCATTGCCCGTGACCACAGCGCCGCAATGCTCACAAACAAAATCCTCGATTTTCCGTTGAAATCGACGATCAGACATTTTTTTTCTGCAAAATATTGATTAACAAAAAAAATACACCTAAAACAATATAAACATCAGCTAAATTAAAAACCGACCAAAAAGGCACATTAATGAAATCTATCACATATCCGAATTTAAAACGATCCAATAAATTAGAAATAGCGCCGGTAAAAATCAATAAAAAAAAGAAAACATTCCCATAATGCTGTACGCGCCATTCTTGATAAGCCAAATACAGCAAGATCAATAAAACCACGATAACCAAAGCGGAAATAATCAAAGGAGGCAGTGTCCAATAAAAAATAAAATTTTTATTACCCAAAATTTCCAATTGTAAAAATTGAGGAAAAATAATTTTGGGATTTTGTAAAAAAACAATAGCTAAATATTTACTACAACGATCAACCATAAAAAGCACTACCGCAATTAAAATTGCCAAGCTGTATTTTATTTTGAAACTCCGCATGCGACTTGTTTATTTTTATTGATGGCTTTGGGCACAAGCAATACAAGTAATTGCGGAAGAATTGGCGCGTAAACGTTCTTCTCCGATTTCTTTGCCGCATTCTTTACAAATACCATAAGTTCCGTTGGTTATGGCTTGCAAGGCTTTTTGCACCGCTGACATTTCATCTCCCAAGTGCCCGGTGGCGCTGACATTTTCCATAAAATCGGTCACTTCTATGGGAGAATCGTCATCGGCATTTAAAGCATCATTGCCGTAATTAGGAAATTTAGGAGCGCGACTGCCGGGGACATGATCTCCTACGTCTTTGACCGAAACAGCATCAAGTTCTTGTTGCAGTTCTTTTTGTTCTTGTAACAACTGCTCTTTCATTTCTGCTAAAAATTTTTGATCCATATATTTATAAGTTAAATGAGTTAATAATTATGCTGATATTGTACATTTTGTTTTCATTTTTGTAAATCTAAAACTAAACAATATTAAATATTCTTCCAATATCAAAAGAGGCGCACGAAGCGCCCCAAAATTATTTATTATAATTATTTGTGGAGGCTTGTGCGCCTTTGGGCAGAGCAGTGTTGACCGTATGTCGCAAACTTTAAAAAGTTTTCGACATATGGAATTTCTACGCTGTCCGCCTGGCGCCGTCAGGGTTGCTATGACCCGATCAGCTAATACCTCCCACAAAGCGGTCGTACTGACGCGGCATTGCCCGTAGGCAATATAAATTGCGCCAAGACCAGTTTTTTTGTTTTTGTTTTTTTACGTCTTAAAGCTCAAGCGCTATTTTGGCGCGAGCAACAAGACGAGCATAAATTGCAGGAAGAAAACAATAAAAGAACTAAAAACCTTATTTTTCTTCTTCTTTTACTCTTTTCTTCCTGCGCTAACCACTTTTGGGAGTGTTTTTATTAAAAGGTGCGCTTGGAAACAACTTTTACCGTGTACATTTATAATAGCACTTTTTCGAAAACAGGTCAATAATTATTAACAAAAATAGGCTAAATATAGCCTATTTTTATCACTTGACTGCCTACTTTTCCACCTCTAAAGTTATCCACAGGCCTATTGTTTCTGAATAATATCTAATAACTTTTGAGCGGTTTTTTCCAGTTGATTTTCGTAATTCACAATAATTTTATCCCATTGTCCCAAGTTTTCCAGCTCTTCTTTAGCTACTTCTAGTCTTTTCTTAATAACTTCCGGGGAATCAGTGGCGCGATCTACCAGGTGTTTTTCCAAAAAATCAAAATCCGGCGGTTGAATAAAAATAGTGGTAATTTCTGGAAAAACCTGTTTATAAGTACGCGCTCCTTGCGGATCCACTTTAATGATTACCACTTCATTTTTTTTAGCCACTTTTTCCAGCTCTTCTTTGGTATTTCCATATAAATTACCGTAAACCTCAGCATATTCTATCATTTCTCCGTTTTTGATCCTGGTTTCAAACTCTTCGCGGGACAGAAAGTAATAAGGGTTTTCTTCAGCTTCACCAGGACGCATAGCCCTGGTGGTGGTGGTAATAACCGCTCCAAATTTTAAGCCCATTTGTTTGGCGGTTTTCAGTACTGAGTCCTTACCGGCGCCTGAAGGACCGGTTACTACAAAAATTTTCCCGCTAAAATTATTCATGTAAGTTAATTTCTAAAATCTCTTTTAGGATAACCGTTGTTTCTTCCATTTCGTCCGTTAGCGGAAAAGCCTCTTCTGATGGCCGGCGCGGCCGTGGCTACTCCTTGGCATAAAGCATCAACATCAGTGGGAGAAATCAAGTCTTTACGAGAAAGACCGATGCGTCCTCTTTCTTTATCGATTTCCACTACTTTCACTTTTACCAAATCGTCCACATGTAAAACATCACTTACTTTAGCGATGCGACAGTGACACACATTAGAAATATGCACCATACCGTCTTTACCGCCTCCTAAATCAACAATCGCACCAATTTCACTGCCGGAATTTCTGTCTTTCACAATTTGCAACACTTTGCCCTCATAGACTTCTCCGACCGCGATTTCCCGAACAATTTGCGCAATTTGTTCTTTGGCTTTTTTCATACCCTCGTTATTAACAGCAGTGATAAAGACCGTACCGTCATCTTCAATGTCAATTTGCACTTCAGTTTCTTCAATAATTTTATTGATAATTTTGCCACCGGGACCGATAATATCACCGATTTTCTCCGGATCGACATGGATAACTTCAATACGCGGAGCATAAGGAGAAAGTTCCTTACGAGGCTCAGCAATCGCTTTACGCATCTCTTCCAAAATAAACAAGCGCGCTTTTTTGGCTTGAGCCAAAGTATCTTGGCAAATCTCTAAAGTAATACCACCGAGTTTAATATCCAATTGAATGGCAGTAATGCCGTTTTTCGTACCGGCCACTTTAAAGTCCATGTCGCCGGAATGATCTTCAATGCCCTGAATATCGGTTAAAATTTTATATTGGGAACGATCCGGGGTGGTTACCAAACCCATGGCAATGCCGGCGACCATATTTTTCAAAGGTACTCCGGCCGCCATTAAAGACATGGTGGAGCCACAGGCTGAGGCTTGAGAAGAAGAACCGTTGGACATTAAAACATCGGAAACAACGCGAATAGTGTAAGGAAAAACCTCTTTATCCGGAATCATTTTTTCCAAAGCTTTTTCCGCTAACATACCATGACCGATATCTCGACGAGAAGGACCGCGCATAGGTTTTACTTCACCCACGGAAAAAGGCGGAAAATTATAATGATGCATATAACGCTTGGTGTATTCCGGTTCAATACCGTCAATAATTTGAGCGTCGCCGGGCGCACCCAAAGTAACTGTGGATAAAACCTGGGTCTCTCCTCTTTGAAAAATAGCCGAACCGTGCGTACGCGGCAAAATATCCACTTCACAGGATAAAGATCGGACTTCTTCCAATTTTCGACCGTCTACGCGCACTTCTTTTTCCAACATATTGGTGCGAAAAGCTTCTTCGTAGTATTTGGCAAAAAGTTTTAAAGCAATGGCTTTTTCCTCTTCGGTTTCCAACATGGCCAAAAGCTCTTCTTTGGTTTTGTCTTCTTTTTCTTGACGATCTGATTTGCCGCGAATACCAAATAAAGAATCAATGTTTTTCTGGAAAAAATCCTGAGCTTTTTGTTCCACCAGGTCATACATTTTCTGCTCTTCTGCGGTCAGTTTGGCCGTTGTAGCTTGAATTTTTTCTTGACCGACTTCTTTAATAACTTGTTTAATGAGCTCAATAACGGGCTGACCGGATTTTAAGCCAAATTCCAAACCGCCAAAAGTTATTTCTTCGTTAGCCTCATTACCTTCAGCTTCAATCATCACAATTTGCTCTTCCCGCACCGCCATTAACAAAAACAATTCGGATTTAACTCGTTGTTCCGGGGTGGGGTTTAAAATGTAAGCGCCATCAAGATAGGCCACGGTTAAACCGGCGATTGGTCCATCCCAGGGAATATTGGAAATAGACACAGCACAAGAAGCGGCAATTAAAGCCACAAAAGCCGGATCATTAACTTGATCCACAGATAAAACGCTTAAAACCACTTGTACATCATTACGAATATGATCATCAAACAAAGGCCGTAGAGAGCGATCAGTAATACGAGCGCTTAAAACAGCTTGATCAGAAGGTCGGCCTTCGCGTTTAATAAAACGAGAGCCCTTGATTTTTCCGGCCGCGTACAGTTTTTCTTCATAATCCACCATTAAAGGAAAATAATCCAGGCCTTCGCGGATATTTTTGGCAATAGTGGCTGTGGCCAAAACCACGGTTTCGCCATATTGCACTTTACAAGAACCGCCGGCCAATTGCGCCAGTTTTCCTGTTTCAATAGTGAGGGTTTTGCCGCCCCATTCGGTTTTATAAGTTTTTACTTCAGACATAAATTTTTTTACCTTGTCCACACACCGCAGACTTCCGTTTAAGGAAAAAGTCTATACGTGCATGGACAAGCTTGATTAGTTGATTATTTTATTAACTAAATAAAGAGCATTTAACTGCTCTTTATTTTATCACTTTTAAAAAATATTAGACATTATCTTTGAGTTTCAATTGTTTTAATAGTTTTTCGTAAGATTTTTTGTCGTCTTTTTTGAAATAACGCATCAAACGGCGGCGTTGGCCAACCTTTTTGAGCAATCCCAGGCGAGAAGAAAAATCTTTTTTGTGCTGTTTTAAATGCTCGGTCAGATCTTTAACTTCCAAGGTCAAAAGAGCAATTTGGACTTGGGGGGAACCGGTATCGTCTTTATGCGTGGCAAATTTGGCGATAACCGCATTTTTCTGTTTTTTTGATAACATATGTTTCTTAAAGTCGCGGTATCCTAGTAAGTGTATTAGTACCCCAAACCAAGATATCGTCGTTAATTATTAACCTTATGACTATAACTTTTTATTTCCGTGGTGTCAACTTTTTAGCTAATCTCTTTTTGGGAATAAGAAAACGCTTGGGATCTTGAGATAAATCATAAACCGCGTCGGCTTCTTCCACTAATTGTTTAGAAGACGAGGAGCCAAAAGCCATTACTTCAGCGCGACAACCCTGCGCTTTCACATATTGCAGTAATTCTTTAAAATCTCCATCCCCGGAAACTAAAACAATATTATCAACTTTAGATGATAAACGTACAATATCCATGGCAATACCAATATCCCAGTCTCCTTTTTTATTGCCACCATAAAAACTTAATAACTCTTTGCTCCTTATTTCATAACCTCGGTCTTTTAAGGCGTCAAAAAAAGTTTTTTCTTCTTCGTTATCGGCTTGAATAACATAAGCAAAGGCGCGTACCAATTTACGATTGCCTACGGCTTCTTTTAAAATTTCCCCGAAATCCACCCGCTGGTCATATAAAGCTCGGGCGGAATAATACATGTTTTGCACGTCCACAAAAACAGCGACGCGCTGGTTAGAATAATCCATATTTTGGTAATCTAATAATTAAAACTTAGAACTATAATAAGTAAAAAGTATTTTAACTTTACCAAAATAATCATTTCTTGTCAATTTGTTTGATGTGTCGTAAAATAAAAACATGGCTTCTTTACAGCAATTAAAACAAGAATATTTAGAGTATTTAGAAGTGGAAAAAAACCGTTCCCAAAAAACCGTTAGTAATTATGATTTTTATTTAAAAAGGTTTTTGGAACAAAGTGCGGTTAAAAACCCCGCAGACATTACTTTGTCCAAGGTAAAAAAATTTAGAATATGGCTTAATAGGCAAGAAAATGATCGCGCTCATGACGGTTTTTTAAGCAAACGCACCCAAAATTATCACGTGATTGCTTTGCGCAGTTTTTTAAAATATTTATCCAAAATAGATGTGCCAAGTTTAGCGCCGGAAAAAATAGAACTGGCGCGCGAACCAGAGCGACAAGTGGAATTTTTGGAAGATGAAGAGTTGTCGCGCTTGCTCACAGCGCCACTTTTAGATGCGCATGGTAAAACAAGAGAAAGCCAAAAAATTTCTCTGATTATTTTACGAGACAAGGCCTTATTGGAATTACTGTTTTCTACCGGCCTGCGTGTTTCTGAGGCCGCAAACTTAAAAAAAGATCAAGTTAATCTAAAAAAAGACGAATTTACCATACGCGGCAAAGGCTCTAAATTACGCGTGGTTTTTTTAACTGATACGGCCAAAGAATGGTTAAAAAAATATTTAGACGCGCGTGAAGATGTGTCGCCTTATTTATTTGTCAGTCATGATCGGGCCAAAAAAGGACGCGAAGATTATGATACCAAGCCTTTAACCGCCCGTTCGGTGGAACGCTTGGTGGAAAAATACGCACGGGCTACCGGCATTACCAAAAAAGTAAGCCCACATACTTTACGTCATTCTTTTGCCACCGACTTATTGCATAATGGCGCGGATATTCGTTCAGTGCAGTCTATGCTCGGTCACTCCTCTATTACCACCACGCAAATTTATACGCATATTACCGACAAGCGTCTGCGCGAAACCCATAAAAAATACCATAACAAAAAACAACAGTAACTTAAATTTTAAAGCTACTATCCTTTATTTAGTAAGTCAAATTTCGACGAAGCTTAGTTATTGCTTCTTCTAATGCTGTTTTTCCAGCTTCTACTGCAGATTCATCCCCACCTGTTAATTGCTGTTTTAATTCTTGAGCAGCCCCAATTAAACCGTCTAGTTGAGCTGGTAGCTGTTCTCTATGCTGTGTTATTTCCTGAGACTTTTTAAGTCGATAACCTTCTATTTCTTCTGGGGTTGGGGTTATTGTTGGTTTGAATTCTTCCATAATTTTTTTTAATAATAAAATATCATTACTTTTAATACTATCAAATTTTTAATGAAAGGTCAAATCAATTTTATGCCTTTGTACTTAGTTCTCCTACACGTTTTTCTAAATATTCCCTATTATTCAAAGAAGGATCTTCCAGAACATCTTCTAAAAGCGCAACCAGAATTTGTCCAACGACGCGGCCGGGCTTGAGGCCGGTTAATTCCATAATGTCATTACCATCGATTTTTAACATCGTGGTATCCATCGGATCTTTTTCTAACAAACGCATACGCCGTTCCAATTCTATCAATTTGAACGGTTTTTCTTTTTGCGTGCCCGAACCCATGCGATCGCCAATGCGCAAAGCCATCAAATCGTCAATATTTTCCCGACCGATGCGTTTTAAAATACGGCGCACTCCGGCGTCGCTTATTTCTCCACGGTTATAATAAAACATATGACTGCGCACCAAATGAGAAACACGCTCGCAATCTTTACGAGAAAATTTCAGACGCCGCATAATCTCATAAGCCATTTTGGCGCCGGCATGTTCATGGTTGTAAAACGTGGCGTTTAAACCATCGCCAGCCTTGGTGTGCGGCTTGCCGACGTCGTGCAAAAGTGCGGCAAAACGCACCAGTGGATCATCTGAGGTGCAAAATTGCAAAGAAAGTAAATTATGAAAAAATACTGTATAAATATGATGCAAGTTTTGAATCACTCCAACGCCCCGTTCCAATTCCGGAATAATATAAGACAGCAAACCTGTTTTGTGCATTAACCAAAAACCGCGCAAAGGATCGTCGCTTTTTAAGATTTTAACAATTTCATCACGGATGCGTTCGCCGGAAATATGCTCAATGTCTTGGGCGTGTTTAATAATAGCGGCTAAAGTTTTTTCTTCCAAATGAAAATCTAATTGCGCGGCAAAACGCAGAGCGCGCAATAAACGCAAGCTGTCTTCGTTAAACCGCTCTGACGGATTACCTACGGTTCTGATCAATTTTTTCTCCAGGTCTTTTTTCCCGGAAAAAAAATCAATGATTTTGGCGCCATCAAAAGCCATGGCGTTAATGGTAAAATCCCGGCGTTGCAAATCTTCCGTAAGCGACTGACCAAACTCAACTTTATCCGGGTGGCGTTTGTCGCTATATGCAGTTTCCGTGCGATAGGGTGTAATTTCAATTTCGTGACGAACATCATCAGTGTCAAAAACACGCACGGCCACTGTACCGAAATTATTATTGTAAAGCGTGTCGTCAAAAACTTTTTGAATTTGTTCAGGTGTGGCATTGGTGGTGATGTCAAAATCTTTTGGCGGACGATCAAGTAAGATGTCACGCACCGAACCGCCAACTACAAAACCCTCAAATCCAGCTTTGTGTAAAGTGTTGAGAGCATCACTGGCGTACTTTGGTAATTTTACAATCATAACAAGACACTAAATAGTTAATGCCCTCGGGGGGAATCGAACCTCCATAACCAGCTTAGAAGGCTGGTGTTCTATCCGTTGAACTACGAGGACAAGTGTGTAATAAAACTAACTAAAAATTTACAAAAAGTCAAACCTAAAACTCGCGGCGTTGCTGTATTTATTTAAAAACTAAGTTATAATAAAAACACTTACTTTTAAAAAAAATTATGAAAAAAAATAATGCAACTATAAAATGCCTTAACTGTGGCGGACAACATTTAAAATTTGGCGAACTGCCTATTCATAATAGCAGACCTCTACACTTTGCATGCGCCAAAAACGAAGATAAATTCTTTCAAGTTATACCCACATTTACATTGCAAGGGGTTCTTTGTGTTGACTGCGGTTTTGTTTCTTTATCTGCCGATCCAGAAGAAATTAGAGAAAGATTAAAAAAATCTTAAACTAACCTTGATTTTTTTATACTTATTTGATAAATTAAATTTTGCTTTTGGTGGCTGTAGCTCAGTTGGTTAGAGCATCGGTTTGTGGTACCGAGGGTCGAGGGTTCAAATCCCTTCAGCCACCCAAAAAGAAAAAGACCCTGCTTATGGGGTCTTTTTGTATATCTATGATTTATTGATATAGCTCCTTCCAAGTCCTTACATCAAAAATCAAGTCAGTTTGATCTTTATTTAAAACTTCATCCGTAAACTGCATGTTGACTATCATTTCATCTAATAATGTTATTGAATACCCTAATAACTTTGAATGGTCAGCCGGATCTAGATAGAAATGAACGTAATATTGATTTTCATGGTCTAGGGCTGCTCCTAACACTAATGATGTTTGAAACAAGTAATCAAGAGGCAAGGTGTAAGTAACACTATCTACTAACTGATCGTTGAATAGAACATTATTTGCAGTAAGCGGTTCGGCTAGCTTACTAGGATTTCGTAACATATAGAGTAATGGTTCCGTAGCCATAGTATACCCATTTTTACCAAGTACACTATCACCAACATTTAACTGCTGTCCTACCTCTAGGAATTCACTACTTGAAAGAGGATTCAGCTCATTGGTTCCGTTTTTTAGAATGTATATCGAGGACGCTTCAATAACAACTTCGTCCTTCAAATCAGGATCAAATGGTTCATTGTCAGTAATTTGAATATATAAATCATTATTATTCAATTGGGCATCACTGAACATTGTAAATTCATACCAATATTTTCCATCGTCCTTATCAACAGTATCTACACTGCCGCCAGATCCTGAAGCTGAAACCATGCTATACACTTGAAACATGCCATTCACCATTGGTTTTTTTGTAGACCAGCTAAATACCGTACCTGGATATCCATCTTCATCAGTGAAAGGCGTTGCAGTAAAATCACTCACAAGTACCTCATTAATTTTAGGGGAAAACCAAGAATGCTCCCCATCTATTATTGAGTTGAAATCTTGCTGTTCATCAGTAATCTTCTGACAGCTGATCGCACTATTTATTGAACATGATAGGTTGTCCCGTGTACTTACAATAAACGAAGTGGAATCTGATGCTCTATTTGGCATAGTAACGTCACGCTGCTCATCACTCCGAAGGTTATTTCCGTCTGACCAAATATTAATAATATTGTTACCACTTCCTAATTCAGCTTCATTTGGATATTGATAATTATATGTAAATACAACTTTACGATGATGCAGCTGCCCATCGTCCGGCAATCCCAACGTTTGATCAAATGATTCTAGATTCATGCTTTTTTGCAATGCTTCTGCTAATGCAACCTGTGGAATAAATGCAGTATTGACTAATTTTTCAACAGAAGAGCTAGACGAAAAATATATTATTATAGCTATAGCGCTTCCGGCTAAAGCAAGGGTAGGTAATGAAAATCTCCACCAATATTTTTTTGGCTTTTTTACTTTTTCTTTAGATAATTGAAAATAGAGCCGCTCTTTAAAATCATGATCAATGTCTACATTAGCCTCTTTTTGTTTTATATAATGTTCTAAATTATATTTAATATGCTTCATATTCATTTCTTAATTTTTTATATAAACGTGAAAAATATTTTCTTAGTGCGGCTGGAGTCCTACCAGTGACATCCGCAATTTGCTCATAAGTCAGGTCATCCACATATCGCCAGGTTAAAAGCTGTTGAATATGTTGCGGTAAATGATCAATTAACTGATCAAATTCCAACTGATCAAATTTTGGCATAATTGGCAAATCAAAATCTTCAAGAGCAAACGTATGTTTTTCGCGTTTCCAGTGATTGAGTAGATGATGCTTGGTTATTCCCGTTATCCATTGACGCAGTGACCCTTTAGAAGCGTCAAAATATTGAATTTTTTCTACCGCTTTAAGAAAAATATCTGCTACGAGATCTCTACAAACATCTTCATTGGATACACGAACGCGAACATATCGATATACATAATCATACAAAGTTGAATATTCTGCTAATAATTGATCCATTAATTTATTCATTATAGGATTATACTACACACTACAAGGTATATAGTTCAAGTGTGACATCTGAACAATGTTCTATCTTTTTTTATGATGTTTTATTTTATGTATCGAGCAAATTTTCTTTTTCCAAATTTTTGCTTGCTAAATTTAAGATGGTATTATAGCCTAATTACATGAAAAAAACCCGTTTAAAAATTCTAAAAATTATTGGTTTGATTTTAATTATTTTTGTGTTAATTTTTGGCTTATTGATAGCCTATACTTTTCATGTGGCTAAACAATCCTGTTATAATAGTTTAATATTTTATGACATTCCAAAAGAACTCTATGTCGACCCATATTATAAAGAATATTTTCCACAGCGCCAGTTCATCAAATATACTAACTATTGCAACAAATCTGATCAATTGTCCATTAATGAACTTATTCTATTTACAGATAAAATAGGCAATACAATTCCTGCAAGAATCCTAGAAAAACAAGGCGACAATTATCGTGTATTAACACTAGAAGGAGAAAAAATAATACCTCACAATTCAATCATTGCTGAAGATTAGATATTAAAGCGATTCTAACATCCTCTACTGAACGACCGATGTAAATATAAACTAAAAACAGTTACTTTTCCTAAAATTTTTTATTTTTTCTTAAAACCAGCAAGGAAAAAAAGAGGTAAACTTTAACCTCTTTTTTTAATTACTTACTGAGCAATAAAACTAAACGCGGTTTGCAGATTGGTGGCGTCAGGATCGCTCCAAATTAAACCGTGCACGGCTTCTCCTGGTTGCACATTATTAGTACCGGTTCCGGATATTAAAATATAACCTTCTGCGGCTGTACACTCTTTTCCCGTATTATATTTATGCACCTCACAAATTTCATCCGGCGTCATTAACGTATCATCAGCCATGGCCACGGTAGCGGTATGATATTGTTCTAATCGCAATGAGCCAACATTTACCCGTTTACCGTTTGGCACCGGAAAACCACACATATTAAAAGACACGCGCAAAGGCTCGGGAAAATTAAACGCACTTATTTGCTCAACGGTGGGCGCGGTGCTTGTAATGCCATTAGCGCCGGTGTACCACATGCTGATAGCGGTCGCATCAGAAAATTCAACCACACCACGCTTCCAATTAACATACTGAATCAATTGCATCAATAAAGGACTAAGAAAATTACTGCCGGTTGGTCCTTCGGCGTAGCTCCAGGCTGTATCCTCGGTTGGTACTGGCGCGATGTCTAAAATTCCAGTAATTCCGTAATTTTGCATCAAGGTTTGATTACGTTCAGTGATTAAATGATCTTCAATAATCGGCAATAACATGCCGCCCATACTGTGGCCAACTAAAATTTTCGTTGGATAATAATCTCCACCCTCAGGATCATTTACTTTATCCAGTACCGCAATAATAGCCCCGGCATAATCATCCATGGTCAAAGCGCCATAAACCACGTCGCGCGGCTTGGTGCTTTTATCATGCCCGGGTAAAGCCGGTATAATAAAACCAGCAATCTGCTCCGCTTCCGGAGATGCACTCCAAGTGGTAATAAAATTATCCCAAATTTCCGGACCACCGGTATAACCATGAACCAACACGGCATACTTAGTAGCTGTTGGCGCCGCCAAAGGATTTTTGGCCACGCGCACTTGCATTAAAAAATTACCCCTATGATGAGGAAGGCTGACTGGGATCATAACATTCTTGAAAACCACTGTTGGACTAGCCGCCATGACTGTATGGGCTTTTCCCAAAAACAGCAGGCTGACTAATAAAATAATCAGGTGAGCAACCCTCCTCTTGTTACCCGCCAAAACGATGTGTTTGGCCATAGGTTTGGTATTAATTTTTAAAATTACAAAAAAACTTACACCTACTGTACAACTATTAAAAATAACGTCAAGTTTTATTTTTAATTGATTGGTTATCAGTATGATACAACCGATACAGCGTGTTATCGGTATTGATGTATACGATTCCACCAGAAAGATTGTGCATTCGACACTTCGTACCCTGCTTCTTTTTTTTCACTGTCTGCGGCTAATGGGTGTTTGCTTGTACGCAGTACATGCATAATTCTATCGTATTTTAAATTATTAACTTGTTTCAACTTGTTTCAAATTAGACAAAATATGAATAATTATATATAATAAAGGATATTAACTGCCCTTATTTATATAAATTATGTATATTAGACAAAAACAGCTTGATAATCTCAAAAAATGGATCAAACCAGGCAAAGTATTCGTTATTTACGGCCCACGCCGGTGTGGCAAAACAACCTTAATTCAAGAATTTCTGAAAGAATACAAAAATAATCACCTATTTGTCACAGGAGAAGATATTACAATTCGAGAATCATTATCCAGCCAATCCATTGAACAATTAAAAGCCTTTGTTGGTGCGCATCGCCTCCTTGTTATTGATGAAGCTCAAAAAATACCCCAAATTGGTCTGAACCTAAAATTGATTGTTGATCATATTCCACACATCACGGTCATTGCGACTGGGTCAGCTTCGTTTGATTTAGCAAATCAAGTTGGTGAACCATTGACCGGCCGGAAATACACTTTGCGTTTATTTCCGCTCGCACAATTAGAAATACAATCAACTGAGCACACTTCTCAAACACAGGCTCGCCTAGAACAACGGTTATTATATGGTAGCTACCCTGAAGTAGTGACTATGGAAAGCAATGAAGAACGTGAATATTATTTACGTGAACTGGTGAACTCAAACCTATACAAAGATATTCTTGAATTAGACGGTTTACGTCATAGTGATAAATTGCTCCGTTTATTACAGTTACTGGCTTTTCAAATTGGTCATGAAGTATCAATGCCGGAATTAGGCCGACAGCTTGATTTAAGTAAACACACTGTTGAACGGTATCTAGATTTGTTAGAGAAAGCTTTTGTTATTTTTCGTGTTGGGGGTTTCAGTCGTAATTTGCGTAAAGAAGTAAGTAAAAGTTCACGATATTATTTTTATGACATCGGCGTGCGCAATGCGGTTATTGATAATTATAACGCACTGCAATTACGCAATGACATAGGAATGATATGGGAAAACTACGTCGTTGTGGAACGAATAAAACGACAAGAATATATTGGCCCTCATGCGCACAATTATTTTTGGCGAACCTATGATCAACAAGAAATCGACTGGGTTGAAGAACAAGGGGGACAGTTGCATGGATATGAAATAAAATGGAATACTCACAAAACACCCAAAATACCACCCGCCTGGCGCGTTAACTATCCGGAAGCCAAGTATGACGTGATTAGAAAAAATAATTATTTAGATTTTATTATGTAATACGGTTTAAAACCATACCGACGTGCAATTATTTCTTTTTAAAAGCACCTAACAAACTCGCAAGCATATTCACTAAACGTAATTTTAATTTATCCAATAATTCGATCGTCATAATAGATGCGCCATTTTGCATTAAATAATTGAGAATCAGCTGTGAATCGGGAAGCCCCACGGTTCTGTTTCACGCTTTCATGTAATAGTTTTGAATCCAGTTGTAACTGGTCTAGCAAAAAACCAATTTTACGGGTAACGGTTATTCCGCATAAAAGAGTATACTCTTGCAGTTTTTTCAAATCAAGATATTGATGATGGTCTCGAAGTTTTTCAAATACTAAACTTGCACTAGAAAAACTGGTATCTAAATATAAATAATCAAGCAACGCTTTTTCTGCTTCAGCAATATGAACTGCCTGACCATCGATCCTAATTTCTTTAAAACCAAAATAGAAGGATGCTTTAACTTTTGCATATTTAAATGTGTGATTATCAAATATATATTTTTTACTTTCTTTTTTGCTCACACTGACTATAATCGTACTGTATTGATCAAACATCTGATAATAATTTAACGCATACGCAAAACTGACATATGAATTTTCCACCAGGGCATTTGCAATACTCAAAAGTGATACATCTGTTTGTGATCGCGAAGTCAAGCTTTCATTATCTTCCACTATTCCAAGCTAACTTCCAAATCATTTTCATGGTATTGGCAATGGGTTGACTTTCAATACTCACAGCAAACACTTCATGTGTGTGATATGAAATCATGGAAACCACATTATCGTAACACATAATTTCACATTCAAAATTATAGGTTGATGCAGGAAGAAGGCGTGATTCCCGAAATTCTTGCCGGTCTCTGTTGTGAAATTCTATTCCTAATGTATTGTCTGGAATAACTAACTTTGCCAATTTATTATTCTTCTTTCGCGCAGGTATATATTCTTTTTTCAAAAAATACATCAAACTTTTATCTCGTAATTGTAATGACTCCACACCAACAAATGCTTTTAATTCATTTTCGCGGGCTTTAAGTGACGTGCGATACACATTTTTCACGCCTTCAATCCCCTCGTAATATTTAAGCACCGGTTTTACTGCGTCTGTATTCATAAGGGTTATTAATTCCGGAAGCAACGTATCGAATTTTTTGAATTTTTCTTTAAAGAGCTGCTTGATTGTTTCAGGGTGCTCAGCAACATACACTGTTTGTTTCCCTTTTTTTGACTGGCTCAAGAACCGTTTCAGCAAAAGATTTTCGATGGTGTAATACAGCGTTGTACGATTGATTTTTGTTTTACTGGATAATTGCAAAATAGAAGATTGTCCAAGTTCAAGAAGGGCAAGATACGCCTCTGCTTCTTTATCTGTGAGCCCGTATTGTTGTAGTTCTTCTATCATCATGTTGATGTTTTTAGACAACTATTTTTTATAGTATTTTGCTAAAGTAAAACAATTTTTTTACTATTTTTTATCAAAAATATAATATCATGTTTAATTTTTTTGTCAATAGAGAAATATAAGGCTATGGTGTGTTGTTCTCTCATTTCCGGGAGAACAAAAAAGGAGAGGAAATATGTACGTTTTTTTGGAAGAGGATGATTTTGATACCCCGTCTGACCATTTTGTTCCCCGAGAAAAACTACGGAAGGAAATGGAACGTCGGAGTCTACGACCCCCAACGGAGGATGAATGGCGGTGTTTTTGCTACGACTACCGGAGCCCAGCTCCGGTAGTGTTCTACAGACGCGACGAGATGTGTGTCGCGGGCAATCCATTTTGCCACACTGGGGAGAAAAAAAAATTCCTCTACTTGGCGATCGCTCCTTAGAGGGCATATCGTCAAAAGGGCCACGCAGACAATCTCCACAAGAGAACGTCTGCTCGGCCTCTTTTTTTACTTATTTACTTGTTGCCGCAAAATTTCAAAAGATGTGGTTTTTTTTATTCTCTACTTCTTTATTGCAAGGTTAACCCAAATTTTTCTGGTTGTTCAATAACGACTTTGACAGCTTGTAAAAAATGTTCAATGTCACGAATGTTTTCATGAATAATTTTATAGAGTCTTTCCGGGTCAATCTGAGCATATTGATGAACTAATAAATTACGCATTTTAGCCATGGGCAATAAGTGTTGATCGGCAAAATCACGTTCCACAATTTTAAAATCGCCTAATTTTTTGGCAATTTCACCATACTCTACTGTCCGTCCGCCCGGCAAACGGGACAAAATATGAGTACCAATATGAAACACTCCCTCCAAAGCCAAACGCAAATGATGTTGAGTTAAGTCAAAAGGATCACCAATACTAAATTGAGCTAATGGCAATTTTCCCAATTCATCCAATTTAGCAATATTTTTACGAATGCCATCAATTCTAGGTAATAATGCTTCACGCTCTAATGGTAAAATCATATAGCGGCTAAAATAGCTTTATCAAAAATATTAAGTAATGGTTTAAAATCTGCGTATGCAAGCGACGTCTTTTCTTCAAAGGCCAAGCGTTGTTTTGGTTTAATATCAAATAATACTTGCCCGTAGCGTATAACGTGGGTTTTCATCTCTAAGCCGGCCTGATCTAAAAACACAATATCAATTACATCATTTTTCAATGTGCGTGGGCACAACGGTGATAAAATATCATAGATTTTATTATACAATTCAATTTTATCTTGTTGAATGATTGAAGGATCAAACAAAACAGCAAAATCATAATCAGACTGTGGTGTGGCAATATTTTGCGCTCGAGAGCCAAATAAATACAAAGCCGACACCCCTAATTGTTGTAGTTGTTTTTTAGCTGAATTTGATAGTTTTATTTCCATAATAATAGTATATCACCTTCATTACACCCTGTGCAAATTAGAATTTTGTCATAATACATAATTTCACACTCAAAATTATTGTTTTTATCTAATACTTTTCCAAATAATTTCGAACAGCTCGCGATGGAGCAAAACAACATCCGGTTTTTCAATCACGATGACACTGTAGGGCAGGGTTAATTGATGAATAAGAAGTTTATGTGGCAGAATAATAAGGTTGGTTGTCAGTCTGGTATCCACTGGAAGAATTTTGATGGTCTCATGATAATTTTTTTCAAATCGTTTATGCGTGCGCGTCGTCGGCGAATCTTGTAAAAGCATACGAATATTGATGTTCAATTTTGCCCGACGTTCAATAAATTTTTGAAAATATTCCTCATCTGTTTTGAACCATTGTTCTTGTTGAGAAATGACTAAATAATCTTCATGAGCGCGAATTTCTGTAAGCAAGGCGTTGTAAATTTTTTTAATGCGCGGTAACCCGTCATACTGTTTAATGGAATTACTGTTTTCATGCGTATGAAATAATGCCGCAAGATCGGGAAAAATGGTATCGAGTTTCGCTTTCTTTTCATCCAGTACCGTTTTTAAATAATCAGGATGTTCGGCTACAAACATTTTTTTTAAGCCTCTGATTTCTACACTCATTAAGCCTCGTTGTTGTAAGCTTTCAATAATGGAATAGACTGTGGTGCGTTTTACGTGAGAAGCTTGGGCAAGTTGCAAAATAGTAGTGGGGCCAAGATTCAATGCGGCAACATACACGCGCGATTCGTGTTCGCTTAAACCGATTTCTTGCAATGTTTTACTTAAAGAGATTGTGGACATACTGGTATTATACATTATGTCGATATAATAGTCAAAAGGAATATCAAAATATTTATTTAATATTGGCTAATTTTTAATAAAAAAATTATTGCAGTCGACATATATGACATTTTTTGTATTCCACACTATAGTTAAATGTTCTTCATTGTGGAGAACAAAAAATGCTGGTAAGGAGAATGTCATGTGTAAGATGATGCAACTGGTGTTTGGAAAGCATGCGGGGAAGCCGTGGGTGCCCGCCGTTGCGGGGGGTACGGGCACGGTTGTGTGTTGGATGGTCCTCATGGGGATCAGGTGTCTGCTGTTCTAAGCAGCTCCAACGGTTTGGCAGTATCCGTGCGTCGAGAGTTGTAACACAACTTTCCGCACAAAAACTGCCTTTTATTTTTTTGATAATTTCACCGTGCCATAGCATATAAAGAAAATCTTGTATGGATGGGAAAATGTGTATGTGATCAAACGACTGTCACTTCTTATACTACCGTATCATCCCGCCCCACAAATACTCAGTAAACGTAGGGGAAAAATTTCTTCCAATCAAACGAGTCGTATTCAATTTGGCATGCTGTGCCATTGCATGTAATTTTTTCTCATCGCTTTCTGTTGGTGTTTCTTTTGCTTCAAGGGCTATCTTTTCATTTAGTACAAAATCAATCTCTTTTCCTGTTTTTAACGCGTAATACCGCACATCACCAAAAGAACGCAATTGATGATACACCGCGTTTTCAAATGCACTGCCGCTGTCCACATCTGCTAACATGCGCAACAATCCATTATCACAAAAATATATTTTTTGAGCTTTCACAATTTCTCGATCTACATTATGTGTATACACTGAAACACGTGAAATGAGATATGTTTTTTCAAACAAATCAACATAATTACGCACAGTAATGCGAGAGGCTCCTACGACACTCGCGAGCTTAGAATAATCTAGCCGTGTGCCGGTACGAGATGCAAGCGCTTTCATGAGTTGATGAATAAAACGTTCATTGCGAAAATCGCTCAACGTACGAATATCAATATTGATATATGAATTGATAATGTCAGATAGAATATCTTCTTTTATTGTATTGTCAGTAGCCAATATAACTTCTGGAAATCCGCCATACGAAATATATTCTTCATAATATGATTTCAACCGCTCATATTCTGCTACCTGAATAGGGGCGGAGAGCAAATTGTGCATTGCATTGGCTTGGTGCGGCACTTCTTTGAATGTGAGAAATTCACTAAAATTGAGAGGAAACAATTCAAAAATCTTTTTTCGCCCAGCAAGTGATTCCGTAAACAAATGTTTGATATAATATGAACTGGAACCGGTTAAAATCCATTTAATGTCATAATGGTCATACAGATATTTTATTGCACTGGGTAATTCTTTCACCAGTTGAATTTCATCAAGCGCAATATACGCACGTTCAGTAAAACGCAACCCTCGTTGTTCTAATGTGCGGATAATATTATCGTAATTTTTTTCAGAAAATAATTCACGTTGATCAAGCCGCTCTAAATCGATATACAAAAAATTTTTCGAAGGGACATCCTTTAATAATTGTTTTATAATGGTTGTTTTTCCCGTACGCCGCATACCTGTTAGTACAGTAATGGTTTTTTGGTTTAAATGCTCTTTTAATTGCGGGTAGATACTTCGTTGGTACATAAAATATGTATGGATTTACTATTTGTATAATATAAGTATACATTTAGTAATTCTTTTTGTCAAACACATTAACTAATTCTCTTACTTTTTATTTATCTTCCAAGTGGCTTAGACATCTTCCACAAAAAATCAAAATACTGTTTATGATATACAGCAAGTTCTTTGTTTTTTATGGTTATACCAATGGGCTCACTCGACCATAAAACAATATCAACCACATCCCCCCGAATATGCGTTGCGCCAACCGCGGCAAAATCTGTTGGAAGAATTCTCACTTTGGTTAATGGTAAATTTTTCACTTGATTCGCTCGTTTAATAGAGCCGCTCGGGAAAATGAAAAAAAACTTCATTTTTTTCTCAATGCGGCGCCGATGAAAATCCGGCAAAGTTTCTGGTAAAAACTGTTTCATGGTTTCAGCATCGTCGCGATAACCACCAATCACGTAAATATCGTCTTTCTGGTCTAACCACTCAAAAAAAAGTGTCTTTAACCCTATTTGCCCTGTATACAGCGATAATTCTTGACCTGTTTGTTTTTTGTTTCTTGTGGCTTCAAGTCGTGGAAGGAGTATTTGAAGATTTTTTTGTTTTGTTACTAATGCCTCTTGTTCTTTGGCAATGATGTGTTGCAAATTTTTCGGTGGCACGGCTTTAAAATATTTTGTCCTGTCTTGATTCAGATGCATAACAAAACCTTTCTTTTCCAAAGAATCAAGGCAATCATATACTTGCCCGCGAGAAAGGGATGTTTTTTGAATAATTTTTTTTGTGGTCACTACACCAAGTTCAAGTAAGGCAAGATATATTTTTGCTTCATTGCCAGTAAAACCAAGCGATTTTAAAAAAGTAATCATATTGTCATACTGTAACAGTACGACTAATTTGTCAATGATGTTGTATTTATCTAAGTTGATGATGCTTTGTTAATTTGGTGACACGATGTCATCAAAAAATATTTCGGAGGAACGTATGTATATTTACAAGTGGATTCGTGCAGATCTCGAGGAAATTGATGAGGGGCCGTTTGAGACCGGCGAGGAGGCGCGGAAAAAACGCGACCGCCACGCCTCCTTCGGAGCCACGTGCTCCGATGTGCAGGAGGTGGATAATGACTACAAGCCCTACAAGGGGGACAAAAAGCGTGGCTGACCCAGAGCGGCCACCACGAAGGTTCGGCAGTACCTGTTGCGGAGAGCTTGGAGGAGCTTTCCGCACAAAACTGCCTTTTTTTATTACTGAAAAGGATAATACGATAATTTAATATAACGAAAAAGTGGTAACGTTTTTATAGTCAATATTCGCTCTCCAAATTGTTGATAGAGTTCTTGTGTAATTGCGACAATATCTTCTGCTCGTTCCACCTCTACTCCCATTTCAAAATCCCATTCACCAATACATTGTAAAAAATGCACAATATTTCGATGTTGCTTCGCAAATGCAAATAAGTCCTGCTGTAGTTGTTGATTCATCCCCTTTGCATATACTAATAATTCAAACATTTGCATATTTATTTTTGTTGTATCGACAGAATAGGTGAATGCAGTGATAATATTTTCTTGTTCAAGTTTCTGAATATGCTTGGTGAGTGTTGAAATAGGGATATTGATCTGACGTGATAAATCTCGAAGCGAGGAATACGAATGATTAGCCAATCCACTCAAGATTTGATGATCTGTGTCGTCAATAGATACCATTTTTTTTGTACTTCCAAAAAAACCTGCTTCAATAGAAGATAATTGTTCTGGTAAAAAATATTTACGTTGAAATTGATAGAATAAAACGCGAACAGTAATCGATTTTTCAAAAAAAATATTTCCAAACTCAGCTGATAGTTGATTCAAAAATATAAGCAGCTCAGAGGCATTTTTTACATATACCGCCATTCCGTACTGATAATCTCCTCCCAATTCCCCAAGCCACGACACTTGGGGTGATTCAGTCAGTCGTTTTACTAACTGTTCTTTCATGCTTTTGTTTTCAGAAGCAAGAGAAAAATAAACAGCATAATCTTGATATCCTAACGGATATGCATCAATAAATGGCAGAATACGAATAATATCATTTTGTTCCAGCTGATTCAGCACATATCGAATAGTATGTTCGCGATACCCTGTCTGTTTTTGAATCTCTTTTATTGATTTGTGAGCGTCCATTTCTACACATGCCAATATTCGCCCTTCTTTTGTTGATAATTTCATATTGTTTCACTTTTTGTATATATTATAGACATAGTAACATATTTTTGTATATTTGTACAGTATTGTGCAATTATAGGCGCATGAAAAAATCAATTAAAAATGGCTACCAATTTCATATCACTGTATTTGGCGGTAGAAATACAAACCATAACTCGCAAGCAATTCACGAAGCCTCCTCTATTGGCTGCGCAATAGCTGAAGAAGGATATGTTCTTGTGAATGGTGGAAGCAGTACAGGAATGATGGGCGCAGTTTCAGAAGCTGCATTCAACGCAGGTGGAAAAGTATATGGTATTGCTCTTGCTGATTACGACCCAGCACCTCACAAATACCTCACGGACTTTGAAGCGTATCATTACCACTATGAGCGACAACGGCGATTGATTGAATTTGGAGATGTGTACGTTGCATTACAGGGAGCAATTGGCACGTTTCATGAAATACTTGAAGTGCATATTTTGAATATTTTGGGAGAAATAAAAAAACCAATTATTCTTGTTGGCGATTATTATGAAGAATACAAACATTTGTTACGGTATTTTGAGAAACATGGAATAATGCATAAAGATTCAACCAATGTTATTTTTGCCCATAACGGTGAAGAGGCGATGCGTTATATCAATAGCTATTTTTCTGGTCAAAAAAAACAAAATTATCATTCCCCCATTTATTACCCTGCCATGCCACCTGAAGCCATTCATAATCATATCCAGCAGAATACAACTCCATATGAAATTTTGTTTGGTGGTATGGTTATGACTGTCTTTCCTCAAGTGTATCCATCTAATCGCTTTCGATCATCAAAAATATTTGCTGAAGCTGTACGGCGAGAGGCAGCTGGAAAACGTGTTGCGGATATCGGATGCGGCCATGGATCAATGGGATTAGTAGCACTAGATGCTGGTGCGCGATTTGTCGTACAAACAGACATAAACCCTATTGCTATTGCGAATGCCAAATACAATGCAAAAAAACATACATTTACAAATACACAAATAGATATTTACCACGGAGATACCTTTCAACCTATTCCCCAAAAATATAAAGGGTTCTTTGATCTCATACTTTTTAACCCTCCATTTCATCAGCAGAAACACTACTGTTCATCACATTTATTGCAATCGCTTGTAACTCCTGTAGTTGGAAATGCCATTGAGAATTTCTTAAAAGCTGCCAAAGACTATCTTGCACTCAACGGAAAAATTCTGTTTGGATTTTCCAATAAAGATAATCAATATCTACAAAAAGTTGAACACTTATTTACTTCTTACGGATATTCTTGGAAGCTCACTATGCTAAAAAATGGAGACACAGTTGCAGATAATCGACTCTATACCCTTCATTTCAAATAAGTACAATTCTTCCAGAATACCTTTATGAAGTGGTTTAGTAGACCGTTTCAAAACTGCCTTTTTTTTATTAACGATTTTGCATAAGGCCAGATACATATTGCACTCCTAACCAGTAAGGAGTATGCAACAATTCAACATCAGTAAGGGGGTAAAAGGGTTTTTTCGATTGTATGAATATGGTCTAAAATATGACCATATGGAAATAACAAAAGAAGCCCAAAGACGCAATGAGATATTGCAGTTTTGGCATAAACATGGAGAGGAAGCAACAATAGAAGCTTTTAAAGTAGGTAGGAGGACATTATTTAATTGGCAAGCAGAGTTACGTAAAAACAATGGTAAGCTTTCATCGCTGAACCCAAAATCAAAAGTACCAAAAAACAGACGAAAGCGGGCTTGGAATCAAAAGATCATAGATGAAATCAGAAGATTGCGTTTTAAATATCCTAACTTAGGTAAAGAAAAAATTCATCCATTTTTAAAGAAGTTTTGTAAAAGACACCAGCTAAAATGTCCGTCAATTAAAACCATTGGCAGACTAATTGCAGATAGTCCAGACAAAATGAGAAAAAACCCCTTACCAGTAACTCACTTTGGTAAACCCAAGAAAGCAAGAAAAAAAGCTAAAAAACAGAGGAAACCTAAAGATTTTGTAGCCAAATACCCAGGTCATT
>Ga0208977_1000343_pt1 | contig 41306 bp, 37 predicted proteins | sample RifOxyA2_FD_184030 | JGI IMG/M metagenome (GOLD analysis project Ga0208977, IMG submission 184030) | Groundwater microbial communities from Rifle, Colorado - Rifle Oxygen_injection A2 (SPAdes) | ecosystem: Environmental > Aquatic > Deep subsurface > Groundwater | place: Rifle, Colorado, United...
TTGTGGATGACCAAGAAATGTTATAGAAAAAAAGAAGTTAAAAGTGGGTTTTAGGGGTAATTGGGTTTAATGTTTGCCCCATAGATTGTAGAAGTTATCCACAATTTCCCCATAGATTGGGAGACCCGAAACAAGAAACAGAAGGTTCATGAATTAGAATTCCCCTATCAACGTATCAACTTATAATCTTACCAACTATATTTTAACGGAGGCTTTATGCAGTCATTTCTGGAATTAGCAAAAAAAAGATTCAGTGCCCGCAGCTATATTGATAAACCGGTTGAAAAAGAAAAAATAAATCAGTGCCTGGAAGCAGCGAGGCTTGCACCCTCTGCCTGCAATTCCCAACCATGGGAATTTATAGTTGTTGATGAACCGGAACTAAAAAACAGGCTTGCAGATTCAATATTTTCCGGCACCCATTCCACTAATTCTTTTGCCAAAAAAGCGCCGGTACTGGTATTTGTAGTTTCAGACAAGGGGAGTTTTATATCAAAAGTGGGTGCTTTTATGCGCGATACCAGATTTTACCTTATTGATATAGGCATAACCGCGGAACATTTTGTGTTGCAGGCAGCAGAGCTGGGCCTGGGTACGTGCTGGCTGGGATGGTTTAATGAAAACGCAGCAAAAAAAATTCTGAAAATACCAAAAAATAAAAGACTGGATATTGTAATATCGGTTGGTTATACGGAAAAAACCGCACCCGAAAAAAACCGGAAAACTTTTGATAAGCTGGCAAAATTTAATTCGGGTGCTTAGTCAGGGAAAGTTATTTCTTCTGCTGAAGGGATGTAATAAGTACAAATAAGGCGTGTTTTACTTTTTTGTTCTTTTCTTTTGTATGAATGCCCTGAAGAATTTTTATAAAATTCTTATCACCTTTTAACTTTAAGGTGCTTAAAGCTTCCACCGAAGCAAGCCTGATATCTGTATCTTTGTCATGCAGATTAAAAAGCAGCGGGTTAACGGCTGATTTTTCCCCGGCTTCTGCCACAATTTTTATAAGTTCCAGTCTTACCGGTTTTTCACCCATTCTTACATTCCACAATATCTGATCTATGGTAAGCTCGCACATAAGGCTTTTTACCAGGCGCCTGGTATTTTCCCTCACGTCAGGGTCCGGATCATTAAAACTGTTTATTATGGTCCTGATATACTTTACACCGACTATTTTGCACAATGAGTTAAGTGCAGCTATTCTTACCCTCGGGGATAGGTCTTTCAATGCTTTCTGAAGCGGATCAATTACAGATTGTGCATTATTAAACCTTCTTAGTGCTTCACACACGTTTATCCGCACATTTTCATCTTTATCATCGAGCATGGATACAATGTATTCAAGTGAATCAATATCGCTTTTTTCCCCCAGCGCTAAAGCAGCGCTTATCCTTATGGCAGGGTTTTCATCTTTCAGCGCTTCCCTTATTTTAGGAACGTTTTTCACATCACCTACCCTGCAAAGGGCAATTATTACGCTGGATTTCAAATCTACGTCTTTTTCCTGTTCAAACATTTTTGTAAATATTGGCGTTAAACTGCTGTCACCCACCTCACCCAACCTGTCTATAGCTGCTTTTTTGAGGTAAATCTTTTTGCTCACTATTAGTTTTTCCAGTATATCCATATCATAAATGCGGCTCAACTGATCTGAAGCGCTTCCGTAATCTAATGAAAGCTCATTAATTTTTGAAACCTTAAAATAAAAGTTTGAATAAGTATAAAGCGAATAACCGCCGAAAGAAATTATACCGAAAACCAGCACAATAGCACCTGCCTTAAGCATCGTGCTGGCAAACACGTTCATTTCCGCTTTTGTTTCTTTGTCTACCGGCTCTTCTTCAGGCGCTGTGTCCGGACCTTTAATAGAAAACAGATTCTGATAAACCACATAATAGAAAATCAGCGTAATCAGACCTACAAACATATAACCTATCTGGGATAACAACATACCTATAACCGGTATTTTATCTACCAGACTTAAACCTATCATGCATAAAAATGTCACCAAAAATAACCAGCCGAATCTCCAATGAATGGCCCAGAAAAAACCCGAAGTAATTTTTTTTGACCTGATAAAAGCTTTTATGAGTCCCGTATTTTCAAGCACATAACAAGGCCCCGCAAACAAAAACCAGGTCATAAAAAGAATGCCCGGTATAATAAACAACACTGTGCCAGCGCAGGACATGACAATATAGGCAATACCCACAAGCATCACTGGCAACGTTTTTTTAAACGATTTTAGTATTACTTTAAAGAAAGAAAGGCCGCCGTCTTTATCTACATTTTCAATTGCAATAATTCCTGCGGTAAAAGTCCAAAATATCGTTACAGCATAAAGCACTGTACCTGGTATGGTTATTATTAATGCTCTAGCCAACGTTCTGAAAAATGCCTTGAAAAGCTCCAGGCTTTCCTGCCCGGTAGCTGCGGAAGGCATTCTTTCAATTATTTCCATACCGCCAGCCAGAATTACCGTACCTAAAACAACAAACAACTGAACAACATAACATAAAACATAAATACCGAACAATTTCCAAAAACCTTTTTCAAGGATGGAAAAAGTGGTGCTGTATAATATTTTAAATCTTGAAAGTTCGTTCCATTGCTGTTTATATTTCACCCAGCCGGGTTTTTTCTGCTGGCTGGCGCAATTAAGACAGATCATCTCTTTATCTATCTGTACCAAGCATTCTTTGCAAAAATCGCTTCCGCAGATAGAACAATACTTTTCTGCGGGCCTTTCCGGGTGGTTAACGCACACAACACTTCTGCTAAATGACGGCATGGCTATTCTTTGCACCGGTTCCGGCGCAATAGGTTGCTGTGAAGTTTTCTGATAAGGTTTATTTTCTACGGATTCAGCGGTGGCATATTTGGATATCTGCGGGTCAGGCGCTATTGGAGGAATAACCGTGCTTTCAGGTGTTTGCTGTTGTGGTTGTGGTATATCTTGCTGCTTGGAAGCTGTACTTTCAGGCTTGTTTTCTAATACTTCGTAGCAAATCTGGCAGAATTTGGATCCGGCAGTGTTTTCAAAACCGCATTTTGGGCATTTCATAAATTAGGAAAGAAAAAATGAGCCTGGCGCGGGTCGAACGCGCGACAACTTGATTAAAAGTCAAGTGCTCTACCAACTGAGCTACAGGCCCATTTATAAAATAAGTGTTTATTATTATACTATATTTACAATAAATGTCAAAGGGACAGTGGGGACGTTGTTAAGTAATCAACTTATGGTTATTTTCTTTTACTAATTTCGCACCCTGCTTTATGCTTTGTGAGACAGCTGCGCTTGATATGCTCAATACTCTGCCTAAATCCTTGCCTGTTATACCTAACTCCCTGTTTCCCCAGTAAGTTAATAAATTCCTTGCCCTGGATACATTGCTGTTTTTGCTGCGTTTATATATTTCTTCTTCTTTAATATTCATTAATTCACAGACACGCTTTATTAGTTTTTCTTTATCCCACCCTTTTCGTTTTAAATGTTCGCGCCGGTTTAGGTTTTCTTCAGCTTCCTTTAATACTGAACCTACAAATTCTCCATCTCCCAGCATCCGCTCATCGCCAAGCTGTTTATGCTTGCTTTTGCTTAAATTTAACGCCTCTTTCCATCCGCCAATACTGCGAATCAATCCCCCGCCGCTTAATTCTTCCCGGTAATTAATATTTTTTGCCTCTTTTACAAATTCAATATATTTTTTTACTGCGTCAGTTTGTTTCCTGCCAAACAGTTCCAATATATCAGCTGTGTTTTGCCACTTAATTTCCTTATTATTGCCTATTAACACAGCGTGGCCGCTCCATTTATATTTGTTTAATCCTTCCATGTCTTTAACAAGGTTCGCTCTCAATGGATTTAAGTGTATATACCTTACCAGTTCCAATAAATAATTATCTTCCTGGCATAAGATGGATTTATATCGGTTTTGATATAAATATCCACTGCGCTTATTTTTACGATTAAAATAAACTGCATAACCGGTCAGCAGGCTGCGCATTAACTCGCTTAAAGGTTTAGCGTTGCTTCTTATCAATAAATGAAAATGGTTGGGCATCAGCACCCAACCGTAACATTTGTGTTTTGTGTTTTCTAATCCTTCTGCTAAACGCCTTATAAATTCTTCCCGGTCTTCATCGTTTTTAAATATTTCCCTGCGTTCCAGCCCGCGCTGGATTACATGATATATCCCGCCTGCTATGTTTATTCTTCCTTGTCTTGGCATAATTGAATTTTATCATTAAGTACCACTAATGTCAATACTTAATTACTTAACAACGTCCCCTACCTCCTATTGAGAAATGACGAAATTGGTATTCGTGGTTAGCTTCCGGCCCTTGTAGGCCGCCATTTACGCTTCAAACTTGGCGTATCATGGCTCAGGTTGCCAGTAACCTTACTCGTGCCGCAAGATTACCCGTTTGGAAGGGTTTGCGGCCAACCCGGATTTCCAGCCCTGAGCAGGGAAAAGGTCAAATGAGTAAGTCAGAACTAAGGCAAAGGTCAAATCTTTCTAATTGCAAATATATCAAATATCCTTGGTAATCTTATATTCCGTCCTTTTTTTAGTTCAACAGCAATTGCAGGAGAATAGAAACCTTCGTTTATAAATGAAATTTGTTTTATCTCTTTTTTTCTGTCTCCAATACTTTTTTTGAATGATTCTAATATTTCATTTTTAAGATCGTTTTTTTCATTCTTCCGAAACCAGAATTTGTTAATGTAAGCATTTTTTTCTTTAATAGACAACTTTTCCCATTCTGCAAATTTATTTATTTCTTTCATAAACCATCTCCCTATTTTATTATTTTATACTTTTCAAGAAATTGACCTGGCACATCATGAAGGAATTGCCATTGTCTTACTTTATCTTCCATATTAGTCAACCCCTTATATTGCGGAACACCTGCTTCTGGTTTTATTTTGAATATAACTGCTCCTTCATCAAATTTAGTTGTTTTAAAAGGCTGTAATTCTTTGCTATACAAAGCACGTTCTAGATCTTTTGCACTCATACCTTGTATATATTTTTCCTTTGTGACATATGTAGAAAAGTCCTTTGATAGACCTTCTTTTTGTATTTGTTTTGCAACACTTTTAGGTGCAACATGTACAAATTCTTCAACCCCTTTAGTGAGTCCTGCCGCTTTTCCAACTACACTTATCCCTCCCATAAAACCAATTGCTGCGTCATACGCATCTCTTTCAAAAAGGCCTAATTTGCTGTAGGAATAAAAACTAAGATTTCTACCTTCTGCCAGTCGTTGTTCCCTGTTTTCAATAAACCGATTGATACCAGGTTCCACAATGTTTCCAGCAAAATAATTCCAACCAGTGTTGAACGCATTTCCAATTGAGGAATTTCTCCAAGAAAGATCAAGTTTTGAACCACTACCATAATTATATTCATCAAACATCGGCTCGTTATAATTTCCCGTAGGATCCGTGTTGTTTATAGGGTTGTTCCTGCAATAAGAATACCTATTCAAACTCTGTGGGTCATACGGGTCTTGAACTATGGTGTCAGGGGTAATGAACTGTGAAAGAACAGGGTCATAATATCTTGCATTATAATAGTACAATCCGGTATTATCGTCAAGAACCTGCCCGGTGTACTTGTGGGTATCGTCTGCCGTGCCGCTGGTTTCAAAAGTGCCGCCAAACGGATAATATTTGTTTGTGCGTACCACTGCGCCGGTAGTAGCATTGGTCATGAGGTGTGTACTACCCAGGTGGTCTGCGTGAATAAAGTACGCATTCCCACTGGAATCTTTCATTGCTACACGCTGTGAACCGGCATATATATACTTGGTTTGTTTCAGTAATGAACCGCCGCTGCTGTATAATTCATCAAAGAGCGTACCATAATATAGCTCATAATTTCCGCTGTTAGTTTGCTTTTTTATCCTTTGCCCTTCATGGTCATACACATATTCTGTCAAGGAACCGTCTGTGGTTACTATGGCTTTTATGCGGTTGTCATAATCATAAAAAATACGCCTGCCGTTTGCAAGAATGCTGTTTCCGTTGGCATCTTTATAGGTGGTACCTTCGTAGGCTTTTAATGCATCGGCAAGTTCGGTGGTATCTTCTTGCGTATAGTCTGCTATCAGGCTGGGTATTGATATTTTGTTTAGTACCGGTTCGTCATTGCCGGGTTCATAATCATCCGAATAGCCGCTCCATAGCTGGTTATTCCCGCAGATTCCGCCCTGATACCCAAATATACACTTTGTGGAGTTCGTATACCCGCTTATTCCTACTACCGGCTCACCTATTGAATTAGCTGAAATTACTGTACCGGCCCCGTTTTCTGATACGTCTGTGCCGTACCCGCAAAGAGTGGTGTTTCCGTAGATGGTGGCTATTTCAATACTTCATTACTTAACAACGTCCCCCTGTTTTCTTGACAAGAGGGCGATTATATTATATTTTACTCTATCATGAAAATTTCAGGCCTTTCAACTGACGGCGCAAAAGCTTTCTATTTATTGGAAAATATTTATCTGCAAAACAAAAACTGCCTGTGCATACTGCCCGATGATGATACCATAGAAATCTTAAGCGATAACCTAAGCGGCATGGCTCATTGGCTGGAAACCACACCCAAAATACTAAGTTTCCCGGAAGAAAACACAAAACGCATAACCGCACTTTTTGATTTGATTGCATTAAATAAATCCCGGGAAGCCGGCAAAAACTTTTTTATTCTTTCAAGCCTGGCGGGTGTTTCTACCGGAGTAGCGTCACCTGAGACACTAAATACCGTTACGCTTAAAAGCAGTATGAACTATCCAAGGGAAAAAGTCCTGCAGTTTCTGGCTGATTCAAATTATATGCGTGAAGATTTTGTAAGCGACATGTGCCAGTACAGTGTGCGCGGCGAAATACTGGATATCTGGAGCCCGCAGTATAGTACACCCTGCAGAATAGTTTTTATTGATAATGAAGTGGAATCCATAAAAGAATTCAGCATTGAAACCCAACGCTCAAATAACATTATACACGAACTGCTTATACTGCCGGCAAAACAAATAGTAGGAAACCAGAGTAGCCTGGATAATTTCCTGCCGGAAAATTCTGTAATTTTTATTGATGAAAAAATACCCCGCGAAAACCTGCCTGTCTGGGTTGGAAAATTTGAAACTATAGAGCTGGAAGCTCTTTCAGACAACCACGTAAACTTTAACCAGAACACGCCTTTTAAAGGGAACATGCCTTTGTTTTTTCAGACACTGGATGAATATAAAAAAGACGGCTATAAAACCGCTGTGTTCTGCGCCAATCTGGGTGAGCAGGAACGCCTGGCGGAAATATTTGAAGAAAACAAACGCAGTGCCGGCATAACCATTATTGCGCCGGTTACTCAGGGTTTTTATAGCCCGGATAAAAAACTGGCGTTTATCACTTACAACGAAATTTTTGGCCGGTATGAAAGGCCGGTGCGTATACCAAAGTTTAAATCCGGCAAACTGCTGGAAGGCCTGTGGGAAATATCACTGGGTGATTATGTGGTTCATGAAAAATATGGTATAGGCAAATACCGCGGCCTTAAAATAATAAATACCGGTGAAAACATTTCTGAATATATCCACCTTGAATACAGAAACGAAGATAAACTGTTTGTACCCGTAGCGGATTTTCACCGCGTACAGAAATACGTGGGCGTAGAAGGCAAAAGGCCAAGGCTCTATTCATTAGACAGCGTTACCTGGGAAAGCGCAAAACAGCGCGCCAAAAAAAGCGCAGAAGATGTGGCCAAACACCTGCATGAACTTTACCTGGCCCGGAAAAGTGCGCCCGGCCACGGCTTTTCCCATGACAGCGATTTTGAGAAAGTACTGGCTGACTCCTTCCTTTATAAAGAGACCCCGGACCAGCTGCGCGCCATTGATGAAGTAAAAAATGATATGGAAAGCCCGCACCCCATGGACCGCATAGTGTTGGGCGATGTGGGTTTCGGCAAAACAGAAGTGGCCATACGCGCCGCCTTTAAAGCCGCGCTTGGCTTTAAACAGGTAGCCCTTGTCTGCCCTACCACAGTTCTGGCGGAACAACACTTTAACGTTTTCACGGAACGGTTGAAATCTTTTCCGATTAAACTGGGCCTGCTTACCCGCTTCCAGACAAAAAAAGAACAGAAAGATACTATTGAACTTTTAAATAACGGTACCCTTGATATTGTGATAGGCACGCACCGGTTATTTTCAAAAGATATTCACTTCCGCGACCTGGGCCTTTTAATTATTGACGAAGAGCACCGCTTTGGTGTAAAGCAGAAAGAACATATAAAATTAGTAAAAAAAACCATAGACGTACTTTCACTTACCGCCACACCTATTCCCCGGTCCCTTTCTATGTCGCTTACCGGCATAAAAGACTTGTCTGTTATTGAATCCCCTCCGGAAGGGCGCCTGCCGGTAGAAACACATATAGGTACCTTTGACGAAAACCTTATAAAAAAAGCTATTCTGGCAGAATTAAACCACGGCGGGCAGATATTTTTTATTCACAATTACATCCACAGTATATATTCCCGCAAACTTTCCCTTGAAAAACTATTGCCGGAAGTGCGCTTTGCTGTACTGCACGGCAGAATGCACGCAACAGAAATAGAAGAAACTATGTGGGATTTTGTGCACAAAAATATTGACTGCCTTGTTTCTACCACCATTGTAGAATCCGGCATTGATATGCCCAACGCCAACACCATGATTATTGAACAGGCAGAAGAATTCGGACTGGCCCAGCTTTACCAGCTGCGCGGCAGAATAGGCAGAAGCCGCACCAAAGCTTACTGCTACCTTTTCTTTTCGCCCGGGGAAATGACCGAAGAAGCAAAAAAGCGCCTGCAGGCGCTGCATGAGTTTACTACGCTGGGGTCCGGGTTTAAACTGGCGCTACGCGATATGGAAATCCGCGGTGCCGGCGAAGTGCTGGGCGCCAAACAGCACGGATTCGTGCATGATGTGGGCCTGGACCTGTACTGCAAATATATTTCTGATGAAATGCATAAACTTAAAGGTATAGGCAAACCCATTGAAGAAGAGAAAACCTATACCGTTGACCTTAATATATCCGCCTACATACCGCAGGAATATATAGCACAGGATGATTTGCGCATAATGTATTACAGAAAATTTATGGCAATTGAAAAAGAAGGAGAGCTGGACCTGTTAAACCGGGAACTGGAAGACCGTTTCGGCAACCTGCCTACGCCGGTTACACAGCTTTCAGTAATAGTGCGCCTGCGCAGTTTAATGAAAGAAAATGATATTGCGCAGATTAAAATGGAACAAAAATATATAGAAGTTATTTTTTACGGCAAGCACATGGCCGCAAAAATTATGGACCGCCTGCTGGCAAAGTACAGCAAACATATAGAGTTTTACCATGCAGGCTTCAGGATAAAAACAAAAACCCTGGAAAAAGGTATTGGGTATCCGGAGTTTCTGCAAAATATGCTTTCTGATATTTCAAAATAAATGTTTTTGTTTTTTTACCGAAACAACAGACTCTTTAATAGAAGTTCTTTTTTTTCTTTGAAACGATTTTATCGCTCCTGATGATGTTTCCCCTTTCGGACCGTTAAAAGAAAATTAGATTTTCAAAACTCCTCACAAACTAAAAATAGTTCGTCAAACAATTGAAAATCTTTTTCATTTTCTTTTAACTAAAACATCAATGTCGCTCAAAATCGTTTCGTTTGCTTTTTTAAAACAGTTTTGAGCGTCATGAATAATTTTAGGAAAAATTTAACCGTAAAATTTTCAACTGTCCGAAGTGACCATTTTATGGTCGCAAGTTTTGAAAATTTAGGTTAAATTGATCCGGTGCCGAGGTTTTTAAGGCAAAAATTATTATGGAAGCGAATAAACTGTTTTAAAAAACAATACATTAATTTTTGAAACTCTTTTTAAATGAAAATAAATATTATACTTCCATTCTTTTTTACTGCCTTTATTGCCGCAATGTTAAACTGCGCGCCAAAAACTTCCGCTTCAGAAACACTGCAAAACATAATTGAACAAAATAAAAACATAACCGTAGATTTCTCATCCCTTAAATATTTTTATGACACCCTGCCCGTAGATGAAAAAGAAGAACAGCTCCGGGACTGGGCTTTCAGCGCCCTATTAGCTAGACTTAACGTACCTCAAAAAAAAATAAACGAACTCTTCAAAAACAGCACCCCTATGCGCTTTCAAAGCCGGAAAGACACCGGTAAATACGCAATCGCGCCCGGCAGAATGGAATACCTGTCAAAATCTGATGCTGTAATACTGATTCCTATCGAAAAAAATAAAGATAAAAACATTGTAAGTTTCCTGGCTGATAAAAAATTTGCCTCTACCAACACCATTCCGGAAAAAATACACATTTTCGGTTATAACCTTAACACAAACTCTGCTGACTTAACGGTAACTTTCCTTAAAACAGAGCCGGGCAAAACCGTATTTTCAGAAACTTACGGCTGTTTCACAAAAGAAGTAAAAAACCTTAATGATTTTAAACAATTCATGCTTAATTGTGACGACATTTTATCCATGCAGTGGAACAAAGACACCCTGACCTTTAAGGCAAGAAAATATTCCGGAGAAACCGGCAGGGCCTTAAACGCGGAAGATATAGCTGTTTTATACCAGGCCTACATACCGCAGGTAACCCCGGCAAAAGAAGAAAAACATAAGCACGATTATAATATGTTCGTAAACAATAAGTATGATGAAATTTTACGGTTAAACCCGAAACTAAAAAGGTCCATCAACGCAGGCCAGGCCAAAAAAGCGGATATTATGGCTTACATCCGTGAAAAAATACCTTACAGAAGTTTAGAAGAAGGCGATGACAACATAGGCTTTTCCCTGGACCCCGGTATGGATTATGCCAGTCTTGCTGATGACATCCTTAAATTAACACAACTTGATACAAACTATGTAAATCCGGAAGACGCAGAAATGACAGCGCTTGTTTCTTCCCTTAAAAACGAGCTTTCCCAAACTGCAGAAAAAATAAGAAAGCAGTCATCAACAGAACCGCTCCTTGTAATACTGCGCAAATATTCAAATTCACAGCAAAACACACAGGCACGCTTTTGCGATCTCTTAAAAAGAATTGAAAAAGATTCTTCCTACCAGACTGCCCGTTATGACGGAAACCTGAAAGGCACTATGCCTGCCATGGTCTTGTTTTATACAGATCTCACAGCAAAGTTTTGGGCTCTGGATTACAACGGTCTTACACCAAAAACCATTTCCGGTTTCAAAACCATGCCGGAAATAAGCATACCTAAACAATACTGGGAGGACTTTTTAAAACTCTCAAAAACCCGGCTTTGGTTCGGTGTAAGAAAAGAAAGTTTTGAAGTTTACGGTACAAAAGCAGTATTTGAACCCATAGCCACCCGCGTTTATGCCGCCTCTTCAGACCCGTTATTTCCCGGTAAAGAATCAAAACCAAACTACCAGAGCAAAGAATTCCTGGGCTGGTGGGACTTGCATTATTCGGCAGTGGCAGACAACGAGCCCCAGTACCACAAATTAAACCAGATACAAAAATGGAGCTGCCTGCTGATGATTTTAAAGGAAGAAAAAAACCATACTCTGGATTTTCTCTTTGATGTGCCCGCACAACGGGATTTAAATTTTGAAACCTGGTATAAAGACACGCAATCCTTAAAATATAAAACAAACATAGCTTTTCTTGACCGGTCAAAATTCGGCAGAGAAACTGAATGCATGCCGCTTTTTACATCGCGGGATTACCCGCTAATGGGCAAGGGCTTTTTTCTTTTCGGGGGCGTATCTCTGGCTTCTAAAAACGATATTTTAGGCAAGCTTAATAGAAAAACCGGTATAAAGACTTCACCGCCTGCAAAAAAACCCCAGCCCGCCGTCAAAAGCAACAGAATAGGCCCTCCGTTAAAAAAAGCAAAAATTCACAGTGTTGAAAACCTTTCTGAAGCCCCGGGAAAAACCTTTTCCCCTGCACCGCTGGTACTTGAAAACAAACCGGAAGTTACGCTTAATTGTAAAATGGATAAAATAAATTACGGAAATCTGTTAATAGAAAAAGACACCAAAACTGTCCGCTTAAAATTTGTTAAAGATACCGGAACTATTGTAGAAGAAGTGCTGGGCACGCTGGCAAAACTGCAGGAAGCACACATAGTAGGGTTTAACGATGAAAGATTATTTAAAAAGGTGCCTGAAATTGAAAACGTGGTTAAGATATCCAGCTGGAAAACCTATCTTTTAAAATGCCGGCAGATTAAATCAGGCATGATATACCTGAAAATAAACGAAAAAGAAAAAAACACAGTTTACGGCGCCGTTTTTTCCGGTACAGAGCCTGATTCAGATATTTTTTACGCAAAACTCCTTACCCAAACCCAGGCTGACACCCTCCTAAAAACCCAAAACCCCAAACCATAACCACTGTTCTATCCCAGAGCTTCCTTAAAAGAGCGTTTTTGACAATCCCGACTAATTATTATAAGATATTTTTAAGAATCAGCAGGGAGGTATACTTAAAATGACATGGAAAAACAGAATTCAATTTAATCCAAAAATTATGGGAGGCAAACCTGTTATAAAAGGCACCCGTGTACCCATACAGATTATAGTAGGTTCTCTGGCCGGCGGAATGACTGAAGACGAGGTCAGCAGAGAATATCATATAACCAACAAAGATATCAAAGCCGCCCTGGCTTATGCCGCAGATACATTGACCGAAGAAAAAGTCCATGCACTTTCTCATTGACGAAAACTTACCCCACTCTTTAACCAAACTGTTAAGAAAACATGCTTATAAAGCCACAAATTTAGCTGAAGCAGGTTTAAGAGGCCGGGCAGATATAGATTTATGGAAACTGGCACATGAAAAAAAGCAAATACTGGTTACCAGAGACCTGGACTTTCCGTTACCTTTGTCAAAAATTGCACCAGCAGGACTGATTCTTATAAGGGTACCGGACACCTACAACAAGAATGACATCTGCTCATTATTTGAACGCTTTCTTAAGGAAACCAGGGCAGACAGCTTAAAAGGAAACATTTTTGTAATCTCACCAAACAAAATAAGAATAAGAAAACTGCTTTTTTAAACTTCGCAACCCCTCAAACACCCTAACCACTAATCACTACCTTTTGTTTGACACCTTCTCTCTTATTTTAGTATAATTCCCTTAATTATTTAAATTATTAAATAGGCTGGTTTTCAGCCCGGAAAAGGCAAAAAAATGAATAAAAAAGTAGTTTTGGCTTACTCAGGCGGTTTAGACACATCTGTAATGATAAAATGGCTCAAAGATACTTACAATGCAGATGTTATTGCGGCCATTGTAGATGTTGGGCAGAATGAAGACCTGCCGGCAATAAAAAAACGCGCATTAAGCACGGGCGCTTCAAAAGCCTATGTTATTGACGCAAAAAAAGAGTTTGTAACCGACATTATTTATCCTGCTATCAAAGCCAATTCAATATATGAACACAAATACCTGCTGGGCACGTCTTTAGCCCGGCCGATAATAGCAAAAAAAATAGTTGAAATTGCCAAAAAAGAAAACGCCTGGGCCGTAAGCCACGGTTCCACAGGAAAAGGCAACGACCAGGTACGCTTTGAAATTACTTTCAGGGCTTTCGCGCCTGGAATAAAAATTATTGCTCCCTGGAGAGAATGGAAGCTTAAGTCCCGGGAAGATGAAATCAATTATGCCCATAAACACCATATTCCCATTACTGTTACTAAAGCAAAACCCTATTCATCAGACGCAAACCTCTGGCATATAAGCTATGAAGGCGGTATACTTGAAAATCCCAACAATCCGCCAACAGAAGATATTTTCCAGCTTACTACGCCGATAAACAAAACACCTGATACGCCGGGTTTTGTAGAAATTTCTTTTGAAAAAGGTATTCCTAAAAAAATTAACGGCAAAGTTTATGACCCGGTAAATCTAGTTTTAACATTAAATAAAATCGGCGGACTGCACTGCATAGGCAGAACAGACCTGGTAGAAAACAGGCTGGTAGGCATGAAATCCCGCGGGGTCTATGAAACCCCGGGCGGCACACTGCTTATTTTTGCGCACAGAGAGCTGGAATATTTAGCCATTGACCGTGACACATTCCACTACAAAGCGCTTGTTGAACAAAAATATGCAGAACTTATTTATAACGGTTTATGGTACAGCCCTCTCAGGTATGCGCTGGACGGTTTCATAAATGAAACGCAGGAATATGTAACCGGCTCTATTAAACTTAAACTTTTCAAAGGCAACATAAACGTAGAAGGCAGAAAAGCAAAAAATTCGCTTTACTGGGAAAAACTGGCAACTTTTGAAAAAGAGGATATCTATGACCAGCGGCACGCGGAAGGTTTCATTAAACTTTTCGGCCTGCCCGTGGAAGTAAATTCCATACTCAGAAAAAACAAGACTAAAATATAAAACAAATATATGTCATTCCCGAAATAACTCTAATCGGGAATCCAAAAAGAAAAATTCAATAGCGAAAAACCAAAAATATGGATGCCCAACTAAATCATTTGAGCATGACAGCCAAAATACTTAAACAACAATAAAACAACCAGGATAAACCATGACCAACACAACAGACTTTTTAGCATCATTTTCGTTTGATAAACGGCTGGCGCTTTATGATATCGCGGGGTCTATTGCTCACGTGAAAATGCTGGGCAAATGCTCCATTATACCCGCTAAAGACGCGCAGAAAATAGCAACAGCTCTTCAGGTCATTGCCAAAGAAATAAAAACCGGCAAAAAACTGAAAGCACAGGAAGACATACATTTTGCCATAGAGCAGGAACTTATCCGCAAAATAGGTGAAAATACTGCCGGCAAATTAAGAACTGCCCGTTCAAGAAATGACCAGGTAGCTCTGGATGTCCGCTTGTACCTCAAAGATAAAATAAAAGAAACAATTTGTCTTATAACGGAATTCCAGAAAACAATAATTAAAAAAGCAAAAGAGAATGAAGGAAAACTTATACCGGGGTTTACACATCTTCAGCCGGCCGAGCCGGTGCTTTATTCCCACTACATACTTTCTTATGCGTGGATGCTGCACCGGGATAAAGAACGCCTTATTGACTGCTACACCAGAGTAGATGTTATGCCTTTAGGCAGCGCCGCTTTAGCAGGCACTTCGTTTCCTATAGACCGTAAATATACAGCCAAACTGCTGGACTTTTCAAAAGTAAGCAACAATTCTATGGACAGCGTAAGCGACCGGGACTTTGTAATTGAGTTTATTTCAGCCGCCAGCATTATTATGATGCACCTTTCGCGTTTATCGGAAGAAATTATCACCTGGTTAAACCCGAGTTTCAACTATATTGAGATTGCCGATGAATTTACATCGGGCTCATCTATTATGCCCCAGAAAAGAAACCCTGATATAGCGGAACTTATCCGCGGCAAAACCGGCCGTGTGTACGGTGCTCTTGTCAACATTCTTACTCTTATGAAAGCTCTGCCTCTTACTTATAACCGCGACATGCAGGAAGATAAACCGCCGTTATTTGATACAGTGGATACGCTTACTGCATCTCTGGAAATTGCCAATGCCATGCTGGCATCTGTGAAAGTAAAAACACTTTCAAAAGAACAGATTAAAACGGGTTTCAGCATTGCTACCGAACTGGCTAATTTTCTGGTGCGGAAAGGCCTGCCTTTTCTGGAAGCGCATGCTATAGTAAAAATAATTGTTGATGAATACCGGAAAACCGATACAGAACTTGAAAACTTAACTGCCAGCGAACTTAAAAAATATTCAAAATATTTTGACAGCGGTGCAGAAAACATTCTTTCCGCCAAAAATACTGCATCAATTAAAATCTCCTATGGCGGCAGTTCAGTTAAATCCGTGCGTGCCCAGATTGCCGAACTAACAAAATTAATCTAATGCATTACTTAAAACAGTTAATCATTCTGCTGGTTTTAGTCCAGCCGGCGCTTTACAGCCAGGCACTTATCCCTGACAGAAAAATTTCTGTAGAAGAAAGCGTCTCCACTGCGCTTAATAACAGAAAAGAAATGCTGATTGCCCAAAATGAAATTGATCTGGCGCTTCAGAAAGTAAACGAAGCCGGGTCCTACATCTATCCTAAAATTGATATGACGTTTAATTATTCCCACACCAATACCAATCAGTGGATGACTCTGCCTCCTACTTTCGGCTCCATGATTATTCCCAGGTCCACCACGGGTGATTATTACCTTACCAGATTATCCCTATGGCAGCATGTATATTCAGGCGGGGTATATACCTCTAACTTAAAACTGTCAAAATCAAACATGCTGAGAGCCCAGAACCAGCTGAAAGTGATAAATAATGAGATAACCTTTGAAGTTACACAGGCTTATTACGATCTTTTATCCGTTGAGGAAAAACTAAACGCTTATACCTCGGTAATTGCATCTGTTGAGGACATTATGCGCAGCAATACAGCGCCAAACACTTCCCCGGGTATTATCATGAAAGATATCCTGCAGGATCTGCTTAACGAAAATGCGTTTTTAAAAAACAAATTTGAAAAAGATAAACTGGATTTTTTAAGAATAATCGGCCTGGAATTTAATACAAATATAGTTTTAACCGGAAAATTTGAACCGATACCAGAGGCTTATGACTTAAACAAACTGCTGGCACAGGCTTTCCAGTACAGGCCGGAACCCAAACAGACCCAGCTGCAGGAAGAAACGGACACCCTTTCAGTAAAATTATCACAGGCAGCCCGTTCTCCTACAATTACACTAGGCGCGCATTATGAATTTCCCGGCGAATACCTGACCTTTGAAAACAAAAATTGGAACGCTACAATAAATATGAACTTCCCCATAGCAGACGGCTTTGCCTCTATTTACAGAACCAGGCAAAAAAGCAAGCAGAAAGACCAGAACCTGCTAAAACGCAAAGACCTGGAAGACGCCATACAATTTGAAGTGAGAAAATCTTTTCTTGCTTACTCATTCTGGTTAAACGAAATCAGCGAAAGAGAAACACAGCTGGAAAATGCGGAAAATTTATTGTCAACGGTAAACCCCAGTGATGCTCCTTCAATACTGCAGGCCTATAAATCCTTCCTGAAATACAAGCTGAACTATATTGATTCAGTGAAAGAACATCTGACAAGCCGGGCCGCCTTAGAACATGCTATAGGAAAAACCTTAGTTAAGGAATAACAATAGTCTTGCAGGAAAACATTTTTAAGTTTTTCTGCAGAAAAAACATCTATTATGCTGCGTATTTTATTTATACTAATCATTTTAATGTCATCCGTTTCCGGTGCTTTTTCCCAGAACAGCAGTGCAGCTTTTGACCCGGATACTTTTTTAAGCCATTACTTCTGGCAGGAAATCATTACGCTCTCTCCGCCTAAAAGGCCGAAAATTGTATTGGTGTTAAGCGGAGGCGGGGCCAGAGGATTGGCGCATATCGGCGTGTTAAAAGTACTTGAAGAAGAAGGTATTCCCATAGATGCCGTAGCAGGCACCAGTGTAGGTTCTTTGGCAGCCGCGCTCTACTGCGCCGGCATACCCATAGGAAAAATTGAAATGATGGCGGAAGATATCGGCTGGTCAAAACTTTCAAATCTTTCAACACCATCGCTTGTTAATATGCTCATTACAGAAAGATTATTATCCAATGAAAAACTTGAAAAATATATTGCAGACAACATTGGCGGAAAACAGTTCCACGAGCTTAAAATACCTTTTGCTTGTGTAGCTACAGATATAAGAACCGGGGAAAAAATTATTTTTACGGAAGGCAACGTGGCCCAGGCCGCGCGCGCTAGCGCCACTATACCCGGTGTGTTTGAACCCGTAGAATACAGGCACCGCATGCTGGTAGACGGCGGGCTGGTAGATAACATGCCTACTGATATAGCAAAAATGTTCAACGCGGATATTATTATTGCCGTTGATATAAGCGCTGACCTGACCCAGACAAAGGTGTCCAGCGTTATAATGACTTTCAGCCAGGCGCTTTTCATACAGGGGACTCAGCTTTCACGCGAATCACTTAAAAGCGCTGATATTGTTATCAACCCCCAGCTTAAAGATGTAGCCATACACGAACTATGGCGTTCCCGGGAATGCATGGATGCCGGCATACTGGCGGCAAGAAAAAGCATTCCGCAGCTTAAAAAACTCATAATGGATAAAACTCTTGAAAAAACATTCAAGAAAAATTGATATGAAATACTTTATAAACTTAATATTGCTTATGTTTTTTTTCTGCGCTTCCATTGTTGCGCAGGATAAAGTTCTGACTGATAAAAAACTGCTGGAACTCAAACAAAAAGCTGATAATTATTTTTCTGCCAGGGATTTCAAACAGGCTATAAGCGCTTACAGCTCTCTGCTTGAAAACAAACTCCCGCAGAAAGCTAAACTTGAGACATTGAACCGGAAAGGTTTGTGTTATGAAAAACTTAATGATTATGCGCAAGCCATAGAAACTTTTCAGGAATGCATTGAAATTGATCATGAAGAACCATCCTGCAGCATGAACCTGGGCCGTATTTATGAAAAATCCGGCATGACTGACCTGGCGCTGAAATCATATCTTAATGCGCTGGCTTTAAGCAGCAACAAATTTGACGCCTATTTATACACGGCAAGGATATACCAGAAGCTGGGCCTTTATACGCAGGCCATAGATAATTATAAGCAGGCATTACTTCTAAAATCTACTCCGGAAATTTACAGAAACCTTTCAAAATGTTATGAAACTATGCACGAATGGGAGCTGTCGGCATCTATGCTTAAGCAGGCATTATCCTTTGAATATGTTAATGAAGATTACCTGCGCCTGGCAACGCTTTATTCAATTCAGGGCAAATACACTGACTCTGTTTACATGCTTCTAAAAGCATCAAGCCAGGAACCGGAAAGACTGGATATAAAACTTCACTTGCTGATAGCCTACTATAAAAAAGGCGATATGGAATCTGTAAATTACACTTTAGAAAAGATAAAGCAGGAGCATCCGGAAAACGCGCTTGTGCATTTTCTTTCCGGGGTGCTTTTCTATACAAAAGGTGATTTTGAAAATTCATTGGCAGCGTTTGAAAAATCTTCCGAGCTGGCTGATACGCCCCTGATTAGAGAGTACAGCCTTTATCTTGAAAATAATTTAAAAAACAAACAATAACGGGAGCAAAAAATGTTTCATTACAAAAACAACAGACTATACTGTGAAAACGTACCTGTAGAAACCCTGGCTGACAAAGCCGGCACACCTCTTTACGTATATTCAAAAAATAAACTGATAGAAAATTTAAATAACTATCAGCAGGCTTTTGGCGGCGTAAACCATTTACTTTGTTATGCCGTTAAAGCAAACTCAAACGCTCAGCTTTGCAAAGAACTTTTCAGCCGCGGCGCCGGAGCAGATGTCACAAGCGGCGGTGAACTTTTCAGAGCCTTAAAAGCCGGCGCAAAACCCGAAAAAATAGTTTTTGCAGGTGTTGGTAAATCCGAGGATGAAATACGTTATGCCCTGAAAGAACGCATCTATATGTTTAACGCGGAATCTACAGAAGAGATAGGGCTTATCAATAAAATTGCCGGGCAATTAAAAACCAAAGCGCGCCTGGCCCTAAGAATTAACCCGAATGTGGATGCCCATACCCACAAATACATTACCACAGGCAAGTCAGAAAATAAATTCGGTATTGCTTATCAGAAAGCTGTAGAAGTATATGCCTTTGCCAAAACCTGCAACAACCTCACGGTTTCAGGCATTCACTGCCACATCGGTTCGCAAATAACTTCCGTTAAACCGTTTTACCTTATGGCAAAAAAAATGGCAGAGCTTTTTATGAAACTTAAAAAAACAGGCATTAATATTGAACACATTGACATAGGCGGCGGGCTGGGAATTAAATATCATAATGAAGTTCCCCCAAATCCGCAGGACCTGGCAAAAGCAGTCCTGCCGGTATTAAAACCGCTAAATACCAAAATAATACTTGAACCGGGCAGATATATTACAGGCAATGCCGGCGCGCTTGTTACAAAAGTAATCTATAGGAAAGCAGGCCTCCATAAAAAATTTCTGATAGTTGACGCGGGCTTTAATGACCTTATCAGGCCGGCGCTTTACGAAGCTTATCATTTAATTCTACCGGTAAATAAATCCGCACACAGCCATATAGCAGATGTAGTAGGGCCCATCTGCGAAACCGGTGACTTTTTAGGTAAAAACAGGCGCCTGCCGCTGGTAAAGCAGGGCGGGTTGCTGGCTGTGATGTGCGCGGGCGCTTATGGTTTTGCCATGTCTTCACAGTATAATTCAAGAAGAAGAGCCGCAGAAGTTTTAGTAGACAAAAACAACTTCAAAATAGTAAGAAAACGTGAAACTTATGAAGATTTAATCTCAAAAGAAAATTCAAGATAAATTTATTATGGAGTATCTATGAAAAATTTCAAAGATGAATGGCTGGTCAAACCGTTAATTAAAAACAAAATAGTGGACACAAAATTAATTAATGATTTAAGAAACCTGAAAATTGATTCCCTTCATGAGGAATTGATAAAAAGAAATGTTTTTACTTCGGTGTCATTTAATGAATTTGTAAAAACCAATTTTCATGCATCCTATGATGACCTTTCTACTATTGCAATAGAAAAAATGGCAAAAGACATAGTCCCTGAAGCTATCTGCAGGAAACACATTTTAATGCCCCTGCGCATTGAAGGCGACAATATTGTAATTGCCGTTCATGACCCGCATGATATTACTGCTAACGCAGATGTTTCATCTGTGTCAGGAAGGCAGGTAAAACTTGTTGTAAGCCCCATGGAAAAAATTTTACAGCTTATTAATGAATATTACGGCAATGACGCTCAGGTTTATGATTTAATGAAAAAATTGCCTGAAGGCGACAGGATTGTTGTGGTAACACATCCGCGCGAGGCTTATGATGACAAAAACATTAACAGCCCGCCGGTCATAAAAATGACCAACCTGATAATTTCCGATGCTTTTAAATCCAGAGCCAGCGATATTCATATTGAACCGGAAGAAAAAAGGCTTGTGTTAAGATACAGGATTGACGGCCTGCTTAAAACAATTATGGTTATGCCTCCTTCCATAGGGCCGTCATTGTGTTCCAGGTTTAAAATTATTGCAGAACTTGATATTTCAAATCACAGGCAGCCTCAGGACGGGCGCAATACCGTTGCCATCGGGGAAACTAAAATTGATTTAAGAATTTCCACTCTGCCCGTAGCTCACGGAGAAAAAATTGTTATAAGGATTCTCAATCCCAGACAAATCCAGATTCCATTTTATGAACTCAGTTTCAGAAAGGAATGCCTGCAGAAAATTGAAAAATATATTAAAAACCGCCAGGGCCTTATAATCATTACAGGCCCGGCCGGCTCAGGAAAAACTACTACGCTTTATTCAACTCTGGGTTATATTAAATCCGAGCAGATAAATATTACCACCGTTGAAGACCCGATTGAATATAAACTTGCGGGCATAAACCAGGTGCAGGTAAACAATAAAGCAGGCCTTACCTTTGCTTCCGTGCTAAGATCAGTCCTGCGCCAGGACCCGAATGTAATTATGGTAGGCGAAATAAGAGACCGCGAAACGGCAGACATAGCTATTGAAGCTTCGCTTACAGGCCATATGGTTTTTACAACACTGCATACCAATGACGCCATTTCATCCATAATACGTTTAGCGGACATGGGTGTTGAAAGATACAAAATAGGAAATTCGCTGCTGGCGGTTGTAGCCCAGCGCCTGGTAAGAAAAATATGCGATAAATGCAAAGAAGAAATTTCTCTAAATGATGTTAATCCGGAATTTGTAGAGGTTTTGAAAAACAACAATATTCCTCCCAGATTTTTTAAAGGAAAAGGCTGCAGTAAATGCAGTTTTACCGGTTTTGTAGACCGCATAGGTGTTATGGAAATATTTGAAGTTGATAAAGAAATTGCCGAACTGATATCCAGGGGTGAAAATGCAAAAACACTCTTGTCGGCTGCAAAAGAAAAACGCATGCAAATGCTCCTTGATGACGCACTCTGGCAGGTAAGCCTGGGCTTAACAACTATAGACGAAGTAAAACACTTTATTGATATTAAAGCATCTTCATCACAAAATATGGTTCAAGCTGCCGCAAAACCACAGGATAAAACTGCAAAGAAGATACTGGTCGCTGATGATGACAGGCTGATTTCTAATCTGTTAAAAGCCGTTCTTGAAACAGCAGGATTTCAGGTAATTGTTGCCAATGACGGCAAGGCGGCCGTTGAACTTATAGGCCGCCACCAGCCGGATTTGATTATTCTGGATGTTATGATGCCTCAAATGGACGGTTTCCAAGTTTTAAAAACAATCCGCTCTAACCTGGCAACCAGCAATATCCCGGCAATAATTCTTACTGCCCTTGATAATTCAGAATCTGAACTTAAGGCCATGCAGTACGGAGCAGATGATTTTATCCCAAAACCTTTTAAACCTGAAATTGTGCTGGCGCGGGTGAAATCGCTTTTCAGAAGAATGGAGGTTTCCTCCGAAAATTAATTATGCACGGACAAACGAATAATGCCGATATTACTGATTTAAAAAAACAACTGGCTAATTTTTTTATTGAAAGCAAGCAAGAAATAATTAACCGGGTAACAATACCCCTTAATAAAATAAAAAACAACCCTAAGGATTTGCAGGGTTTTGATGAACTTATAAATGCCTATCATAGCTTAAAAGGTGTTGGAACTACATACGGATTTGATGTTATAAGTATTCTTGGAAAAGAAATGGAATTTTTGCTAAAATCACTTAAAATTAGCGGTTTTGGGTCAAATACCGCGCTTATAAATCTTATAGATTTAACTGTTGCCTTTCTGAATAATTTTTTTGATTCAACTGAAAGTAAAAGATTGTTGATGGATAAAAACCATCCGGTGTTTGAAAAAATACAGAAATTTAAAACAACCAACAGAATATAAGTTAAAATTACATACGGAGCAACAATGAACTTTACAAAAATGCAGGGCGCAGGCAATGACTTCATAATCATAGATAACAGGGAAAATGTTATCCCTGTTTCCGCTTATGTTAAAACCGCGCAGGACCTTTGCAGGGCAAAGTTTTCTATTGGCGCGGACGGCCTGATACTGGTAGAAAAATCAACTGAAGCTGATTTTAAAATGGTTTTCATTAACTCTGACGGGTCCTATGCCAATATGTGCGGCAATGGCGCGCGGTGCGTAGCCTACTTTGCCTTTACCAATAAAATTGCAGGTGAAACAATGGTGTTTGAAACCGGGGCAGGCCCGATAAAAGCCTCTGTAAACGGTACCGAAGTCAGAATAAACCTTACCAAGCCCAAAGACATTAAACTTGATATGAACCTTAACATAGAAAACCGCGCTATTGACATATCCAGCGTAAATACCGGCGTGCCTCATGTGGTCATACTGACTTCGGATGTAGATAATGTTGATGTAGCCGGCCTGGGCAGGACTATCCGCAATCACAGACAGTTTGGGCCGGAAGGCACAAATGTGAATTTCATAAAAGTTATTGATGAACATAGCATCAAAATCCGTACCTATGAGCGCGGCGTAGAAGCTGAAACCTATGCCTGCGGCACAGGCGCTGTAGCCAGCGCGGTAATTGCAGGATTAAAACAGCTGGTAACTTCTCCGGTAAAACTTACAACAACCGGCGGAGAGCTATTGACAGTTTATTTCAAATACGGTAAACCCGGCGACACTGCCATGCCGGTAGCCGAAGTTGAGCTTGAAGGCAAAGTAGCAGTAACTTTTAAAGGCACACTGGAAACACAGAAATAGTGATTAAGTGGTTAGTTGTTAGTGGTTAGTTTAAATTTTAATTGCTAATCACTTAACCACCTAATAACCAATCACTGTCTTTTAAATCACATAATCACCTAAACACGTAATCACTATTCAAGTAAGGAATTTAAATCATGTGCGAGTTCTGCCACAAACACGGGGAAGGCAAAAAATGGTACCTGCAGGCAAAAAATTATGCAGACGACCTTTTAAGCGATATCAAACGCAGGTCTTTTGTAGAAAAGTTCTTTAAATATCCGGAAACTATTGCCAGCGACGTAGAAAAAGCAAAACAAATAAGCACCCTGCCGCCGGCAATAGGGGCTGCGCTTTCAAAAAGAATAACGCGCAACCAGAAAGAAATGCATTTTGGCCAGGTTATTCCTCTGGAAGACGTACGGAAGATTTTTGAATTTGTTACATCCATAGTCCGCCTGGAATGCATCTGCAGGAAAACAACCGTAGGCAATAACCAGCGCTACTGCTATGCGGTAAGCCTTTTGCCAAACGGCGGGCAGATGACGGAGATAATTAAAAGCATAGACCCGTCTTATCTGTTCGGACCGGAAAACAAAGATTTGGAAGTTTTAAGCAAAGAAGACACATTGAAACTTTTTGAAGAATATGAAAAACAGGGCATGTGCCATACAGTCTGGACTTTCGGCACACCTTTTATAAGCGGTCTGTGCAACTGCAACGCACCGGACTGCCATGCCATGCGCATGACATTGGGAAATAAAATCCCTACAATGTTTAAAGCCGAATATATGGCAGCTATTGATAAAGATGCCTGCACCGGCTGCAAGTCCTGCATGAAAGTATGCCAGTTTGATGCTTTGATTTTTGATAATACGGCGCGCAAAATGTCAATTAATGAAACCAACTGCTACGGCTGCGGTATTTGCCGGAGCGTCTGCAAAAAAAATGCCATAAAATTAAAAGAAACAAACCAAACCATATAACGGAGGAGTTATGTTTTCAGGATCGTATGTAGCCATTGTCACACCATTTAGAAACAACAAAGTTGATTACAAAAAACTGGAGGAACTGGTAGAGTTTCAGGTTAAAAACGGCACAGCGGGCATTATACCCTGCGGCACTACCGGAGAATCCGCCACGCTTAACTATGAAGAACACGAGAAAGTTATTGAAACCGTAGTAAAATGCACCGACGGCCGCGTGCAGGTTATTGCCGGCACCGGTTCAAACAACACAGCAGAGGCGCTGGAACTTACTGCTTTTGCAAAAAAAGCCGGAGTTGATGCGGTTTTAATTGTTTCCCCTTACTACAACAAACCAACGCAGAGAGGTTTATATTACCATTACAAAAAAATAAATGATTCCATAGACATTCCCATAGTGATTTACAACATCCAGTCAAGAACAGCGGTAAACATTGAACCGGAAACTTTTGCAAAAATAGTAAAAGACTGCAAAAACGTAGTAGCTGTAAAAGAATCCAGCGGGTCGCTGGAGCAAATGACAAAAATAAAAATGCTCTGCTCCAAACTTGATATACTTTCCGGTGATGATGCACTTACCCTGCCTTTAATGTCAATCGGAGGAACAGGGGTTATATCAGTAGCTGCAAATATAGTTCCCAAAGATGTTTCAGAGCTGACAGGCGCCTATTTAAAAGGCAACTTAAAAAAAGCACAGGAACTGCACTATAAACTTTTCCCTCTCATAAAAGCCATGTTTCTTGAAACAAACCCTATTCCGGTAAAAACCGCTATGGGCCTTATGAAACTGTGCTCAGACGAATTGCGCCTGCCCATGTGCCCCATGGATGAAAATAATCTTTCTAAACTTAAAAAAGAGCTGAGAGATTATGGTTTGATAAAGTAAATACGGTTGATAGGTTTATAAGTAGATACGTTGATAAGTTAGAAAATAAACCAGATTAAATTCACCAAAATTAATAAAGATTAGAAATAAAAATGATTTCCCGGAGGAAATAAATGATTAAAATAGCAGTTATCGGCATCGGCGGTAAAATGGGTTCGCGCATTGCGTCCCTGTGTACAGCTGACCCGGCGCTGGAACTAATAGCCGGCACGGAAGCAAAAGGACACCCGTTAATAGGAAGCAGTAAAATCCAGGCCCTAAGCCGGGAGTTGCCTAATCCGGTGGCAGACAGCCTGGATTCTATAATCTCAAAAGCAGACATAGTAATAGATTTTTCTACAACAGCTTCCACTTTAACCAATCTGGCCGTTGCCCTGAAAGCAAAAAAAGCCATAGTTATAGGCACCACGGGTTTTAAAGAAAATGAAATTAAAGCAATAGAAAAAGCTTCTAAAGAAATACCGGTAGTCCTTTCCCCGAATATGAGCGTTGGCGTAAACCTGCTTTTTAAACTGGTGAAAGAAACAGCAAAAGTAATACCCGGCTATGACATTGAAATAATAGAAGCACACCACAACCAGAAAAAAGACGCGCCTTCCGGCACTGCGCTGAAACTTGCGGAAGAAATTAACAGCGTGCTTGATGAAAAATTAAATGTTGTAACCGGCAGAGACGGCCTCTGCGGGCCGCGCAAAAAAAATGAAATAGGCGTGCTGGCGGTACGTGCCGGAGATATAGTAGGTGACCATACAGTAATGTTTGCCGGACCCGCTGAACGACTGGAGCTGATACATAGGGCTCATTCACGCGATGCTTTAGCCGGCGGAGCTTTATGCGCCGCTAAATGGCTTGCTGATAAAAAACCCGGCCTGTACAATATGCAGGATGTGTTGTTTAAAGAAGAAAACTAAAAAACGTGATTATGTGATTAAGTGTTTGGTGATTAGTTAAGTCTTTACTAACCACATAACCACTAACAACTAACCACTGTCTTTGAAGCACCACGCCTTCGCAGGCGTGGATTTTAACTTTATTTTCATCGCAGTAAAAACCCTACGCTGAAATACCCGGAGCGGACTTAATCGCTCTCCATCCATGCCTTTACCGGGCAGGTATCCAGTATCGTTTTATAAAAGGAAGAAACTGGATAGACATGGATTTCCGCGAAGGGTATTTAAATGGAAAGGACTGCAAAAAATGAAATATTCAAACAGCGTAGAAAAACTTCCGCCGTATTTATTTATTGAAATAGACAGGAAGAAAAAAGAACTTTTAGAAAAAGGCGTAGACATTATCAGCTTCGGAGTTGGAGACCCTGATAAACCCACGCCAAAACATATTATCAAAGCCTGCCAGAAAGCCTTGCTAAATCCTGCTTATCACCAGTACCCATTCGGTGCCGGATTAAAAAGCTTCAGGCATGCCATAGCCGGCTGGTTTAAAACACGTTTCGGTGTTACGCTCAATCCTGATACAGAAATACATTCCAATATCGGCTCTAAAGAAGCCATAGGCCACTTTCCCCTGGCTTTCTTAAACCCGGGTGATGTGGTACTGGTCCCGGAGCCGGGCTATCCCGTATATAATTCCGGCACTATTTTTGCAGGCGGGACGCCGTACTTTATGCCGTTACTGGAAGAAAATAATTTTCTGCCTGATTTAAGCAGGATTCCGGAAGACATCTGCAACAAAGCTAAAATAATGTTTATTAATTACCCCAACAACCCAACCGGAGCGGTGGCCACTAAAGAATTTTTCAAAGAAGTTGTGGCTTTTGCCAAAAAATACAGCATTATTGTGGCACACGATGCGGCTTATTCAGAAATGTTTTATGATAAAACTAAAGCACCCGTATCTTTTCTATCCGTGCCGGGCGCTATGGATATTGGCGTAGAATTTCACTCTTTCTCAAAAACATTCAACATGACCGGCTGGCGCCTGGGCTGGGTCTGCGGAAATGCGGATATTATAAAAGGTTTTTCAAAAGTAAAAGACAATTATGACTCCGGCGTCTTCAGCGCTATACAGGAAGCCGGCGTAGTTGCCCTTAAAAGTTCACAGAAATGCGTAGAAAATGCAAGAAAAATGTATAAGCAGCGCCGTGATGTGTTAGTAAACGGTTTATCCAAAGTCGGTTTCAAAGTAAAAAAACCGCAGGCTACCTTTTATGTCTGGGCCGGCGTGCCTCAGGGATATACATCAGCACAAACCACAGAAAAACTCCTAACCGAAGCGGGTATTGTCACTACTCCGGGCAACGGTATGGGCAAATCCGGTGAAGGCTACGTCCGTTTTGTAATTACACAGGATGTTAAACGCATAAAAGAAGCCCTTGAAAGAATGAAAAAGCTTACATGGTAAAAGCTTATATAGGCATCGGCACAAACTTAGGCAATAAACGGAAAAATATTATAAAAGCGTATGAGCTTTTAAATAACCGTAACGATATAGTTATTAACAGTACTTCTTCATCAATAAAAACCAAGGCCTGGGGCTATAAAAACCAGCCGGATTTTTTAAATGCCGTGCTGGAAATAGAAACAGAATTGCAGCCGCTGGCCCTTTTGAAAGTTCTTAAAGAAATAGAAAAGAAAATTGGCAGGAAAAAAACTTTTAAGTGGGGCCCGCGCCTGATAGACCTGGATATACTTACATACGGAAACAAAAAACTCAAAACAAAAACTCTTACAATTCCGCACCCTGAAATGAAAAACAGGGATTTTGTAATAAAACCCCTGGAAGAACTGAAGAATCAAGAGATAGAGTAAACTGCAGTATACTTCAGCGATGAAGTGTAAGGCAGTAGAAAAACAGTAGAATTTATTGAATTGCAACGATTAAACGTAAGTCAGCGGAAGAAAAACCAAGAACTAGCGATGAGGTTTACTGCAGTTAAGACTTTACTTCATCGCTTCATCGCTGACATTAGCTTCATCGCTAATTTTTAGGTTTCTGTACTTTCTAAAAACATGGACATTATTTACACACCCTGGAGAATGAATTTTGTGGCAGGTAAAAAAGGCAAAGACTGCATTTTCTGCAATCATTTAAAATCAAAAGATGATGCAAAAAATTTCGTGCTTTACCGCGGGAAGACTGCGTTTATTGTCATGAACCTCTATCCCTACTCCAACGGCCATTTACTGGTAGTACCAAACCGCCACCTGAACAAATTTGATAAACTTACCCCGCAGGAACTTTCAGAAATGATGGAGCTGGCGCAGCTGTCGGTAAAAATACTTACAAAAACTGCAAAACCGCAAGGTTTTAATATGGGAATGAATATTGGAAAAGCTGCAGGCGCAGGCATAGCCGGGCATCTGCATTTGCATATCGTACCGCGCTGGGTAGGGGATGCCAGTTTTACTACTACTGCCTGCAATATAAAATTTATACCGGAAACTATTGAAGGCGCGTATAAACGCCTTAAGAAAACGCTTAAACAAGAACATAGATTAAGAAAATAAGTTCGTAGTGGACGAGCTTGCTCGTCAGATAATGAGCAAAGCAAGCTTTGCAACTACAACAATATGCTTGATTTCACAAAGAAAAAACACAGGAGAAAAAGAAATGTTTAATTCATTTACGTTAAAACAAATATTTATCCAAAGCTGGCCCATTGTCAGCGTACTGCTAATTTTGTCTATTGCATCCTGGGCTATTATCCTGGAACGCTGGCTGAGATTTAAAAAAAGCACAAAATTCAGCCCTGCTCTGGAACAAAAAGTGCAGGCTCTTTCAGATCAGAAAAAATTCCCTGAGGCTTTAACAGTTTGTTCAAAATACCACAATTCCATTGCCCGGCTTTATACCGAAATACTAAAAACCCATTCCAAAAAATCCGAAGATATGGAAAGAATGATGTTTCGCACCATACGCCTGGAGCTGGAAGACCTGAATAAAAACCTTGTGTTTTTAGGTACCGTAGGCAGCATTACCCCATTTATTGGTTTATTTGGCACGGTGGTTGGAATTATAAAAGCATTCAGAGCGCTTAGCATGACCAGCTCTGCCGGCCCGGGAGTAGTGGCAAGCGGTATATCTGAAGCGCTGGTAAACACGGCGCTGGGTTTATTTGTAGCTATTCCGGCTGTTGTAGCCTATAACTTTTATATTAACAGAATTAAAACCATTGCCACATCACTGGAAGTTAACGGTGAAGACCTGATTGATAAGCTGGAAGAATAAAGGCAGCGATGGAGTACAAAAGCAGTAAACTACGGTAAAATTCAGCGATGTAGCATAAGGCAGTAAAATCATTACTACAGTAAAAAGAATATAATTTATGAAAAAACAATACCATACTATTGATGAAAAATACGCACCGTTTGCAGAAATAAACATGATTCCGTTTATTGATATTGCATTGGTACTGTTAATCATATTTATGGTAATCACACCAATTTTAGTGCAATCGGTACTAAGAGTTAACCTGCCTAAAGCATCCACCTCTGTGCCTTCCAGCGAACAGGTACTGGAAGTGCAGATAGAAAAAGACGGCACTATCCTTTTAAAAGGAAGAACCATTTCCAAAGAATCCCTGGAAAGCACGCTGGTGGCCTACCTTTCAAACTCAGGCAAAAATTCCGTACTTATACAGGCTGATAAAGAAACACCTTTTGATTATGTGGTTTATGTAATGGATATAGCCAAAAAAGCCGGCGCCAATAAGCTGGGAGTGGCAGTGAAAAGCAGTGAAAAGCAGTGATGAAGCTCGAAAGCAGTAAAAGGCAGCGATGAAGCGATGAAGTATAAGGCAGTAAAGTCTTTACTGCAGTAAACCTCATCGCTGAAGTATACTGCCGTTTACTGAATTTAAAAACTATGGCTAAATACCTTTTTTACTCAACCGGGTTTCATACTGCAATAATTCTGCTGATTTTCGGTTCATTGTTTTTTAATAAACATATTGATGTATCTATGTATTACGGTGTAGATTTTATAGGCAGTTCCGGCAGCAGCTCCGAGGCCTCCCTGCCCAATGAAAAAACCAGGGAGAGCAAAGTAATAACCATCCCCAAAACCAACCCGGAAGACCTCTTGATAAAGAAAAATTCAAAAGACAAAACAAAAGTAAAAGAAGAAATAAAAAAAGTTAACAAAGAAGAAAACACATCCAAAACCACCCAATCCAATAACCCCGCTAATACTTCTGCCGCTGCAGCAGGACTGCCGTTAGGCCAGGGCGGTGGCGGAATCTCTGTATCAAACTTTCCCTACAAATGGTACCTCTCAACGGTCAGGGACCGCATTTTCTCGCAGTGGACCGAAGTTTCATCCAATATGAAAAGAAGCAGTATTATAAGATTTTCCATACAAAGAGACGGCTCTCTGGGAAGCCTGGAAATAGAAAAAAGCTCCGGCGATAATTATTATGACCACATTGCCCTGCGGGCTGTAGAATATGCCCAACCCTTCCCTCCCCTGCCAAATGAATTCAGCGAAAACCAATTAACAGTTCATGTAGATTTCAGCGCTTTAACACAATAAGCATTTTTTAATAAGGGAGAAAACCAATGTACAGCTTTAATAATTTTACACTTAAAGAAATGACGGAAACGGGCATTGCTTTGAGAGGTTTTGGAAACAACGCCTCCAGCATGGAAGAGGCGGCGGGTACTGTGATAAACTATTTTTATAACAACTTTAAAGACCCAATTACAGGCTCAAACGAAATTGCCTTAGTGCGGTTTTTTAAAACACATCCCTATAACGAACTTAACCAAGGGCTTCAGCTTTCTGCCAGGTCCATTATAAAAAAAGAACCGGAAGCCCAAAATATGAAGTGCCTTACCTTGCTGGCTACTGCCGGTGAAAACCCGGACTGGCTCTCAAGGGCAAACTCTGTTTCGCATAAGGCAATTCCTTTAGTAAGCGAAAAGTTTGTGCTTGAATTTCCCATGATTTCCAATTTAATCACTCAATTAGGCCTGGAAATAAACCAGATTGTAAATCCGTCACCGGAAATTATTCTGGATATTCAAAAAATAAAATATAATGTATTTTGTGTGCCGGATGCGGTTACAAGCCCGTTAATACCTGCAAAAGATAACTTTGTTATACCTTACGGCGTCAAATCAGTCATAGGTTTCGGCGGAATTTTACCTTCCGGCAGTTTTTATGTAATAATAATATTTTCAAAAACTAAAATAGACAAAGAATTGGCAGGGCTTTTCAAAACCCTGTCTTTAGATGTAAAACTTTCCATACTCCCATTAGAATACAACGTGTTTTCTAATCAATAAGGACTGTAATCATGGAACAAAAATACACCAAAAAAGATTTTGATGTTTTGCTTAATAAAATAGTTGCTCTTGAAGAATTGCTCAAAGAGTACGAACAAACAACCATAGAGCAGAGCAATTTACTTATTCAGAAAAATAAAGACCTGGAAAATTCCCAGACCCTGATGCTGCAGTCAGCAAAGATGTCTGCTGTAGGGCAGTTAGCCGGCGGTGTAGCGCATGAAATAAACAATCCCATGGGCGTTATACTGGGCTTTGCTCAGATAATGGCAAAAACAATAAAAGAACAGGACCCTTATTTTTTACCTGTAACCTCAATAGAAAGAGAAGCCCATCGCTGTAAAAAATTAGTTGCCGACTTGCTTACATTTTCAAGAACCGGAAAAACAACCATGGAAAAAACAAATATTAATGCTGTTATTGAAGGCGCTTTAACTTTATCTGAAACCTTAGCCAGAATAAAAAATGTTGATATTATACGCAGCCTTGAAAATAATTTACCGGAAATATCAGCCAACAGCAATCAACTTCAGCAGGTGATAATAAACCTGTGCAATAACGCCATTGATGCCATGCCCGAAGGCGGAGAGATACGTATTTCTGCTAAAAAATCAGGAGCTTATGTTGAAATTGAAGTTACAGACACTGGTAAGGGCATACCTGACAAAATAAAACAACACATCTTTGAACCATTTTTTACTACCAAAGAGGTAGGCAAGGGCACCGGGCTGGGCCTTTCTCTTGTTTATGAGATAGTGCAGAAACATAACGGCACTATTGAAGTGGAAAGTGAGCCGGGCAAAGGCACAACCTTTAAAATTAAATTACCTATAGATAGATAGTTGATATGATTATACGTTGATAGGTTTATAAGTGAATCACTATGGGCTTACGCCCATAGAATCTGCTTCATTTTCGGCAAAACCCGCCGAAAAACATCCCCTATCGCTAACCGCTTCTGCAATATTCGCGGCTCTTTGCCGCATTGCATCAGCAGCTTTCGGGGATACCCTACAACGCATTCATCCCCGAGTTTACACTCGGGGCATTCTGCGAAAGCGGGTAAAATCCTATCATATCATCTTATCAACATATCAACCTGTCAATTAAACTCATCTTTGTTATCAACTTTTCTTCACGCAATGGGTTTTCTTATCTGCCATTTCCTTGCAGTAATAATCACACCCTTTTTCTTTGATTAACTTAATGCTGGCAGGCCTGTCTGAACCTGTAAACAAGCTTATCGTTTTAGAAATAAAATTATTCAGTTTTTTACAGTCCGCGGCATTACTGAATGTTGTACAGTCCGCACAGGTAACGTACTTGTTTTCCAGGCAACACGTGCGCACCGCACACCAGGTGGCTTTAACATTTTCCGTACAACCTTTGCATTTCTGTTTCAAATACGCTCGCCTGCTATCCTTCCTATCGGATACCAGCAGTCCTTGTTTTCCCTCTTACCATTTGTTCCAAGGACGCTGCTTGCAGGCACGAATGCGGTTACTGCCAGCAACTTCCGCAATAAAGCCCGCACTTTGCCAGTAAACTCTTGTCTGCTACAATTTCTTTGTTCATTTTCTTTCTCCTCTTTTATTAACTCCCCCTCTTTAGTAAAAGAGGGGCTAGGGGAGTTCACCTTTAATTAATGCTATCTCTTCAATGATTTTTACAAATACACCTTGAATATTTTTCAAAATATCAATATTTGTAAATCTTACTGTCTTTATACTTTTTGATTCTAGAAATATAGACCGCCGTTTATCATAATCAATTGCTTCCTTGTTGTAATGCTGGCCGCCATCAACTTCAACAGCAAGTTTTAATTTTGGACAATAAAAATCAACTATATATTTATCAATACCGTATTGTCTGAAAAACTTATACCCATTTAATTGTTTGTTTCTTAATTTGCTCCACAATATTTTTTCTGCGTCTGTTTGGTTTTTTCTAAGGGATTTTCTGCTTTCCTTTGTGTCCTGCCTGTTAAATACATCCATTTAATTAACTCCCCTTATTCCCCTCTTTGAAAAAGAGGGGAGAACAACCCCTTGTTTCCTTTTCTTAATCCCCCTCTTTAGTAAAAGAGGGGCTAGGGGAGTTCACCTTTTAGTTTGTACCCCTTTGATTGTTCCTATTACTAATCTATCTTCACATTCCACTCTTCACTATTTTTTGCCCTGCGTTCCACTCCTTCATTTCCTAACACAATTGTTTTTCTGGATAAAGCTTTCGCTAATCCTTCATTTCCAGACATATTTGTTTTTCTGGATAAAGCTTTCGCTTTAACATTCTTGTGTGCAGGATACCGTTTTCACTTTACCCTGCATAATAAACATTCTTGTGTGCAGGATACCGTTTTCACTTTATAAGTCTTTTGCTCATTATCCCGCACCGGTTTAGTATACCAAACTTTTCTGCAGTAATTACCGCAGACGGCTTTACCGTAAACTCCCCATACTTTGTATTTATTTCATCTACCGTTTTAGTTATAACCAGCTGTTTACGCATGTTTTCCATTAAGTATTGCTGGCCGTCATCCGGCATAAGGTTTGAAATACTTACACCCAGCAGCCGCACCGCTTTATCAAACTTAAATTTTTCTTTCCAGAGAGAAAATGCGGCATTATAAATTTCATTTCCGGTTTTAATGTATTCACCCAGGCTTTTCTGCCGGCCGTAAGTTTCAAAATCAGCATACCTGACCACCAGAGACACCGTTTTCCCTGCCATTTTATATTGCCGTAACCGCGTGCCCACTTTTTCACAAAGCATAAGCATATAAGCTTTCACCACATCCAAATCCCAGGTATCCTGCGTAAGTGTGTGCGAATGGCCTACGGATTTTACCGCGTCATGCGCATTGTAAAGTTTTACCGGGCTGTGGTCTATACCCTGCCCCATCTGTTTTAACGCATAACCTATAAACCCGAACCGGTTTGTTAACAAATTTATAGAAGCATCACCCAGCCCTTTGGCGGTTTTTATGCCAAGCCGGTTAAGTTTTTCCTGTAAATGAGAACCTATCCCGCACAAATCCTCTATGGGCAGATTTTCCAATACGGACGGAATATCCTCTTCTTTTATTTCTGTAAGGCCGTCAGGTTTTTTCATATCACTGCCAAGCTTCGCCAGCAGTTTGTTTGGCGCTATGCCCACAGAACACATTAACCCCAGCTCACTTTTTATGCGCGTTTTAATTTCTTTGGCAATGGTTTTTGCATCACCGTGAAATTTCAAAATATCCGTTACATCCATAAAACATTCGTCAATGGAAAATACTTCTACAGTATCTGTAAAGGAAAGCAGAATTTTCTGTATTTTAAGCGACACATCAATATATTTATCCATGTTCCCGGCAACAAGGATAAGCCCGGGGCATACTGCCTTTGCCTCGGGAATGCTCATAATGCCTTTCACTCCCAGGGCGCGCGCCTCGTAGGAAGAAGTGGTGATAATGGTCCTGGGGTATTTACTGCCTTTGGCTATTTCACCGCAGACAGCAATAGGCTTTCCGCGCAAAGCAGGGTTACACGCCTGTTCCACTGACGCAAAATACGCATTCATATCAATATGCAGTATAGTTTTGTTCATTGGTTTATTGTTTTGGGCTTGAACTTATGAGTGCTTTTACAGAGATGGTATATAAAAACTAAATGTTTGCCACAAGCAGAATTGCGAAACCCAGCATTGTGTCATCTTCGGGCTTGTCCCGGGAAGGACAGCTTTTTTTATTCTTCAAACGAAATCAAAAAACCAATATCGTAATATCTAACCATGCTCCTCTTTCGCATGCACAAACTACACGGTGGCAAATACTTAGAAGTAGAAGAAACACCCCCGCTCGCGCTGGGAAGACCTTATCTAATCCTTTTTTTGGCTTCTCTTTCTTTCAAATAATTATGTTTTGAAACAATTGCCCGTTTCAGGCGTTTTTCCAGGGCTTTTCTGGCATCACCGGCAATTTTGCCTCCGGAACGGGCATCAGATTTAAGTTTATTTACTCCGCGCGTATCTTCGTTACGGTGAATTTCTGTAGTAGAACGTTCGCCAAGCATAGTGAAAATCAATTCAAAATCATCCATATGGTCGCGCAGGTTTTCACGTTTAAGCCCTTTAAGTTCCTTGTACTTTGAAGGAATAATGCCAAAAGTAGCTTTTGATATCTCTGCGGTTAAAATCTCATAATCCTTTTCTTCTTCTGCACCCCTGTTTTTCCATTCATCAGTTAATTCTTCCCGGATAGCAATACCGCGCATACGTTTTTCAATCCAGGCATCACTATAGCCTTTAAGCTTATAAAGTAATCTGGTCCTTTTTGTGGCAAGTTCCGGGTTTTCTATTTCCTGAACACGCTCATAACCCACTTTTGCCAGCCAGCGCTTAAATGGCTCTGCCTTTGGCGAAGGGATGGACTGGATAATGCGGAACATCCCTTCGGTGTTGGCACAGTTTAGCTTTTGAACACCACCTTCGGTTTCTACTGAAAGGGGGGTGGCAATCTGCCCCCATCCTTTGTTTAATTCTGGATCGCGACGCCTCATATCTTTTATATAACCGCTTGCCTGCACAGAATCTGTCAACACTTCAACAACATCAGCAATTACAAACCACCATTCGTTGTTATGCAATGTTTTTCTGATCCGGCGTCCTTTAAATAAAGCTATTTTTGTTTCCATGAATCCCTCTCTTCATAACTGCTTTTTTATACCTTATAAAAACGGCTTTTTCAAGAAAATATGGATACCCGGGTCATGCCCGAGTATGACAAATAAAGATGGGTACCTGCTTACTATACGCAGGCATGACAGAAAGAACTTTTATTCCACTTTTTCCAACAGCCATGTCAGGGTTTTCTGATTGTAGCTTATTTCAAAAAGCGTGCCGCCTTCCGTAACAGAAAAGTGTATCAGCTGGGCATCCCCCTCGCAGGTTTTCCAGGTATAGGTGATTTCTTCTACGGCGTGTTTCCTGCCGTTATGCACAAACCATTTGGGCCTTATTATTTCTTTTTCAAATACAGCCCCTACTTTTATTTGTTCGTTGATAGTTGTAGCCATGAGACAAGATTGCTTCGGCAGCCATGAAAAACATGGAAACCCTTGCAATGACCTTATTTATTATATTTTCTCAATACTGAGATTACTTTACCCAGGATTACTGCTTCTTTGGAAACCAGGGGTTTGTATTTCGGGTTAGCGGCAACCAGTTTTATGCCCTGCGGCGTAATAAAATATTTTTTTACCAGCGCTTCATCGCCGATAAGGGCTACTACTATGTCGCCGTTGGCGGCCGTCGGCTGTTTGCGCACAAAAACCGTGTCGCCTTCCAGTATGCCGGCATCTTTCATGCTGTCACCTTTTACTTTAAGCGCAAAAATACCGTTTTCTTTTTTAAATTCCGCTGAAAGGTCTATATGTTCTTCAATATTTTCTACCGCATCCACAGGCAGGCCCGCGCTGACTCTGCCTAATACCGGAATGCCGGTATTTTTTTGTGTCAGCCCCAGACCGCGCGATATTTTTTTATCCATTTTCAGGTAACCAAGTTCAATAAGCTTGTTTATATGATAACGTACCGGCCAGGTAGAGCTAAAATTCAGTGTTTGCGCCAGTTCACGCAAAGTAGGCGGATAATGCCTGGTTTTAAACCATTGGTTTATGGTATCTAACACCCGTTTGGTAGTACCCGAAATTTTTTTCATGTTCCTCCGAACTTATCAGAACACGCTGATAAGTTGGTAAAATTTATGCTTTGGATTGTTCGGAGAACAATCCCTACGTATCACATTTTTTTTGTAGGGCGGGCTCCCCTGAGCACGCCGCGCTTTTTTATGCTTTGGATTGTTCGGTCTGATAGATTATCCTGTAATCTGCCATCAGACACTCTTGAGGAGTTCGGTCTGATAGATTATCCTGTAATCTGCCATCAGACACTCTTGAGGAGTTCGGAGAACAATCCCTACTTACGACTTACTTCATCGCTGAAGTATACTGCCTTTTACTGCTTTCGAGCTTCATCGCTGCCTTTATAGCACATATGTGCTAAATAGTCAATATAAAAAAACAGCGGTTAAATGCTTAATCGCTGTTTTTTTGTTTTTAAATTATAACTGAGGGTTTCCCCTGGTCCTTACACAACAAACCACTTGCCACTCACTACTTCCAGCTTACGGGTTCTCTATTATCCCCGTTCAAGTTTCAGGGTGACCGTGGTAATATCTGCAACTGTTGAGGGGCCAAAATACTGGATAGGCCCCGGAAATACATAACTTTCTGTTTCTGCCCAAAGCTGCCTGTTTTTTTCCAGCGCTTTAAACGGCTTGCCGGCAAGTTCTACCAGAGCTTTCTGGATAACCGGTTTTTCTTTGCCTTTTCTTCTTTCAATATTCATCATCATGGTAAGAGGCACGCCGCCGCATTCCCACAAAGCGGAAGGTTTGGTAAGTTTTCTTACAGATGACAGATAACCGGTGAGGCCGTTAAGCGCCAGCACCGCGGCATTGTAGCCTAATGCGTAGGTATAGTTTGCATCAAAGTTTGAAGGCGCGCCGCAGCGGCCCTCGTAACCGAAAAAGTGGTTTATGGTTGAAAACTTGCCGGTATATTTCCCTTCTTTTTTCATTTCAGAGAGTTTAGTTTTCACCATGCTGATAAGCAGTTTTTCTGTTTCAATCTGCGATACCTGCACATTGCCGTGCGGGTCGCGGTCCAGCATGAGCTGCGATGAAATGGTGCCCGGCAAAGATTTCATTAAAGCAGCCAGGTGTTCCTGAAGTTTTGAGTAGACAAAACTTTTCTTTTCATCAATATGGGAAAGTGTGTTTAAATGCGTTTCATTATCAGCTAAGGCATCGTTTAACGCGGAAATAAGCTCTTTCATTTCCGGGATAAATTCTATCAGGCCTTCCGGCACTAAAGCTACACCGAAATTTTTCTTTGCCTCTGCGCGTTTTGCCACAATACCGGCAATATCGTCCACTATCTGCGAAAGCGTCATTTTCTTTTCGCGCACTTCTTCACCTATCAGCACAATGTTTGGATGAGTTTTTAAACCTACTTCCAAGGCTATATGAGAAGCGCTGCGGCCCATAAGGCGGATAAAATGCCAGTATTTTCTGGCTGAGTTTACATCCCGGCACACGTTGCCGGTAAGTTCCGCGTATATTTTTGTAGCGGTATCAAAACCGAAAGAGGCTTCAATATGGTCATTTTTCAAATCGCCGTCAATAGTTTTTGGCACGCCTATTACACTCACCGGCATATTTTCTTTTTTGAAATATTCTGCCAGCAGGCCTGCATTGGTATTGGAATCATCTCCGCCTACCACCACTAACGCATCAAATTTATTTTCCAGCATATTCTTTTTAGTCTGTTCAAACTGTTCCGGAGTTTCTATTTTGGTCCTGCCTGACTGGATAATATCAAACCCGCCGGTATTTCTGTATTCATCCATAAGGGCTGAAGTAATTTCTTTCTGTTTGTTTTCTAAAATGCCTGATGGGCCGCCTAAAAAACCGATAAGTTTATTTTTCGGATTGGCTTTTTTAAGGCCGTCAAAAATGCCCGCTATTACGTTATGCCCGCCGGGTGCCTGCCCGCCGGAAAGTACTACGCCTATTTTTACTGCTTTTTTTGCCGCGGCCAGGTTTTTGCCTTTGCCGAAATTTACCAGGGGCATACCGTAAGTATTGGGAAATAATTTCTGTACTATTTCCGGATCAGAAATGCTTTGCGTGGGTTTGCCTGTTTTTGGTGTTACGGATGAGGGCCCGTTTTTTAATACTGCCGGAAGTACGGGTTTAAATTTCTTCCTTTCAAGCTGAAGTTCAGAAACATTTGTTTTTGCCATAACTGGCCTCCTGAATAATATATTTGTTTTGTTTATTTTTCGATTAGGACTTTATTATATACAAATATTTCAAAAAATAAAAGCGTGAAAACAAAGGATTTTTTAAGCTTTAGTACCTTTTGCGGAGTTTTTAGTGCGGGACAACTACTCTTTTTTTCCAGCGGTCACTCCGGTAGTACCAGTAATGAAGCACAAGCCCCATGCAGGCACTTACGGGAATGGATATCCAAAGGCCGGTTTCATGCAAAACGGTATGTTTTGACAGGTAATATCCTAGCGTGTAACGTATAAATATCATAGTTATAACCGAAAAAATAAGCATAACGGTTGTATCACCTGAACCTCTTACCACTCCCTGCAAAATCATAATTGCTGAAAAAAGAAAATATGAGAAACTTACAATTCTAACATAATGTATAGTAAACATTATTACTGTTTCATCTTTGGTGAAAGCAGAGGCTATCAGGTGCGGAAACCCATAAATAATAATGAAAAAAAATGCAGAACAGGCAAAAGACATAACAAAAGACATTTTCATTATTTTTTTTACTCTGTCATACTGTTTAGCACCCAGATTCTGCGCTACCATGGAAGACACGCTTAACCCTATAGCCATTACCGGCATAAATGCCAGGTTATCCAGCTGCATACCTATACCGTAAGCCGCCGTAACGGTACTGCCAAAACTATTTACCAGAGACACCATCAGCACGCCGCTTAAACTGATTACTATCATTTGCAGTGAAATAGGAATTCCAATTACAAATATTTTTTTAATTATTTCCCAATCTATGGTAAAATCCCACTGGTGAATATTTAACAGGGCATGCTTCCTTAATACTGCATAATAAGAAACAACAATCATAACAGCGTTTGAAATTATTGTACCAAGCGCTGACCCCGCAATACCCAATTTTGGGAACGGGCCAATACCCGTGATAAGAAGAGGCACAATAATAATATTTAAACATGTAGAAACTATTAAAAGATAAAGCGGTGTTTTGGCATCACCCAGGCCTCTTAAAACTCCGCCGAGCCAGTTATACATAAAAGTAAAAATAAGCCCTGAAAGCGTTACGTTTAAAAATATAAGAGACATGGGCTTTATATCTTCCGGCGTATTAAGCAGGCTTAACAGTTCTTTGCTAAACACAATACCCAGCACCGAAATCAAAACACATAAAAAACCGGTGCTAATGAATGAGTTGGTAAGCACTTTGGATAAATAGGCCATATTTTTTGCACCGTAAGCCTGGCCAATAAGAATATTGGTTGCCATAGCAAGGCCAATGATGGCTGAAATTAAAAGAAAAATCATGGGGATAGTGGCAGACACGGCGGCAAAAGCTTCGTGGCCTATCAGCCGGCCCACCCAGATGCCGTGGGTCTCCCAATCTATGGGGAAATTGTGGATAACTTCTATAATTTACGGGACAATAATTGCTATAATTTGTCATTGCGAACGTTAGTGAAGCAATCTCGTTGTTTTAGATTGCCGCTTCGCTAA
>Ga0208977_1000344_pt1 | contig 41165 bp, 47 predicted proteins | sample RifOxyA2_FD_184030 | JGI IMG/M metagenome (GOLD analysis project Ga0208977, IMG submission 184030) | Groundwater microbial communities from Rifle, Colorado - Rifle Oxygen_injection A2 (SPAdes) | ecosystem: Environmental > Aquatic > Deep subsurface > Groundwater | place: Rifle, Colorado, United...
GGCCTCCGGAGCCAACACCGGAGGCCTGCGAAGATGCCTGGACAGTCGTTGTCCAGGGTCACTTTTCGTGGGTCTCGATATCCCCGACATCCTTCGGGGACCAGGCTTGGGGGGAACTGCAACCTAACCAGGTTGCGTTTTGGGGGCAACTGCCCACAGGGGGGTCAACTTTTTTCGCATGTGCAGGGCCTGCGTCTGGCAAGGAGACCGCAGCCGTAACTGGTTGTGTGTCTCTCCTGGCCGGGTACCGGCCGACCGCCCCCAATGGCCAGCCGTCCGATGGTTGGTGCTGGGGGGTCTACCGAGACGAGGGGTAAAACCCTTGTCTCGGTAGCCCGGATAGCGTGATTCCGGGATAACAAAAACACGCTCGGGGAGCATGCCCCCGAACCAACGCATGCCGGTCGCAGGAACTTCGCCGGTGTTCCTGCACGAGACGCCACCTCCTGAAGGTGGTGACAAGCCGGCAAAACGCCCCTCTAGCCTTATGGAAGGAGAGGGGCACAACCCAGGTCCTGCCGCACTCGCGGCGGGGAGAAAAGGCTCGGCCTTTTCTTGAGCGCAGCACGTTTCACAACGTTGCTGTACTCCCTGGGTCTTTTCTTTTTACCCTGTGAAATAATTTTAAATTTTTGGTATATTTAATTTATGCAATTTTATTATATTTACATTTTACAAAGCAAAAAAGATAACAAATTTTATACTGGCTATACAAAAAATTTAAAATTAAGATTTGAGCAACATCAAAAAGGTTTGGTAAAATCAACAAAAAATAGACGCCCATTTTTTTTAATATATTTCGAAGCGTGTTTGAATCGTAGCGATGCAACAAAAAGAGAAAAGTATTTAAAAACGCACTACGGTAAAATGTTTATTCGTAATAGGCTCAAATCTTATTTCACAGGGTGAAGGAAAATTTTGTTATAATATTTTTGATGGACACCCGTGTGTCTTTTTTTTATTTTTAAAAAATGTATCAATATTTAAAACAACGAAAATCATCACCACGAATGCAACATTGGAATTATTCTCAATGTGGATTTTATTTTATAACCATTTGTGTGAAAAATATGGCATGTGTTTTTGGTGATGTTATGGATGATAAAATGTTATTAAATGTTTATGGTGAAATTGTAAAACAACAATTGTTGTGGTTGGAAAAACGATATCCATACGTTGAATTGGATCAATACATAATAATGCCCAATCATGTACATGTGATCGTTAACATTACGGACGTAGGGACAGGTCGCGACCTGTCCCTACCGAAATCCCTGTCCCTACCGAAACCATACAAAATAAAATCAATTCCGGAATTAATTGGGGCATTCAAAACCACATCATCAAAAAAAATTCACCAACGGGGGTTAACAAATTTTCAATGGCAACGGTCATATTACGATCACATTATCCGTAACAACCATGAATTATTTCAAATTCAAAAATACATTAAAAACAATCCTCAAAATTGGTCAATGGATCAAAATCATCCAAAAAACAAATAATTTTTTCACCGCGGGGGGAAAAGGCTCAAGCCTTTCCGCAAGCAACGCGTTTACACGTTGTTGCTCCCTGAGTCTTTTCTTTTTGGTTAATATTTGCTAAATTATAAATAGATAGTTTTTTTATTGACTATTTACGAAAAACGTGATAACAATATCAAACAATTTGTAACCAAAATTATGTTTATTAAAAAAATCAAAGACCAATTTATTAAATTATTGTTAGGTAAACAAGCAGTTCCTGCCGGGTTATTTGAATTGGCTGAATATTTTAATTTAAACGACCCCATTCAATTTGAATTTAAAAAAGCAGAAGATGGTGAAAGCACCGTTGCCATTAGTACCAATTATCGGTATGGTTCTATTATTACCAAAGGACATAATTTAGAAGAATTAGATCGTAATATAAAAGATGCTATTTTAACTTCTTTTGAGGTGCCAGGTTCTTATGCTAATGACGTGCATTTGAAGCGTGTGGGAGAAAAAAAAGAAAGTTATGCCATCGCGTAGCCAGTTGCCTGGAGAAATAAAAAGACGAAAATTTTTAAAAGCACTGCAAAAATTAGGTTTTATTATCAATACCAAAGGTGGCCACGGCAGTCACATTAAAATTATTTGGCCAAAGAATCAAAAGTCTGTCACAGTTCCAAAAGATATCAGGAAAGATGTTTTGTATTATCTTTTAAAAGAAATTGAAGTAATTAGCGACATCACCTGGGAAGATATAAAAAAACACATTTAAAAATATTTCTCGAGCGCATACACATGCAGCTCCCTGGGTCTTTTCTTTTTGTGGAAAATTTTGTTATAATATTTTTGATGGACACCCGTGTGTCTTTTTTTTATGCGAAAATTATTAACAATTCATATCTATGAAAAATCAGAAAAAACAAGTCTATGCCTTTATTGATGCTGCCAATCTTTTCTATGGTGGCGAAAAGAACCTGGGATGGAAAATTGATTATCAAAAATTATTATTTTATTTGAAACAAAAATACGGAGTGCAAACAGCACTATATTTTGGAGGTATTGAAATACATGATTTTCCCTTTGATTATCAAAAACAAAAAAGTGTTCCTGTAAAAGCTTTAATAAAATACTTTACCGGGCATAAAATGCAGCGCATAGAAATATTACATTCGCTTAAAACCGCTAAATTTTATGCTCGCTTGCAGTTATTTGGATATTTATTGTATTTAAAGCCTGTAAAAACATATTATCAGCAAGGAGGGGTAATAAAAAAGAAAGCAAATTGTGATGTAGATATGACATTTCATTTAATGAGATTACAGCAAGAATTCGATGGAGTGGTTATATTGTCTGGAGACGGAGATTTTTTACCTGTTCTCCAGTATCTTCAAAATCAGGAAAAGGAAGTTGTTATTTTAGCACGTTCTAAAAGAACAGCTCGAGAATTAAAACAATTCGCGCAAGGAAATTTTAGTGATTTTACTCGTTTAAGAAAACAATTAGAATTTTATGATAAATAAAAAGAACGGACATACGAAATATCCGCTCCACGTTTAGTAAATATATAATATAGTATTTTAATATCAATGTCAACCGTGATATCCACAATGTTATTTAAAATTGAAAAGTGGACTGGTTTAAAGTTCAAAACCGGACTTTTTGTGGAAAATTTTGTTATAATATTTTTGATGGACACCCGTGTGTCTTTTTTTTATGCGAAAAAATGTATCCACAATTAAAAAATCGCAAAAAAATTCTTTGGCAAAAACATGATTATTCATCGTGCGGATTTTATTTTGTGACGATTTGCATACAAAACATGGAATGTGTTTTTGGTGATGTGAAAAACGGAAAAATGATTTTAAACGTTTATGGGGAAATTGTGAAAAAATGTTGGATAAATATTCCTCGACATTTTAAACATGTGCAATTGGATGAATTTGTGGTAATGCCGAATCACATCCACGGTATAATCAATATGCAACGGGATGTAGGGAACGCAGATCTGCGTTCCCTACGAACAAATGATCGAACAAAAATGAAATTACCAAAAATTATCCATGGTTTTAAATCGTCCGTTACCCGAATTGTCCGTCAAACGCACAATGATTATACATTCGCATGGCAACGTTCATTTTACGACCACATTATCCGCAATGATGCGGATTTACAACGGATTCGGAAATACATAAAAAATAATCCAAAAAATACGGCATAATGTAAAATTATTGGTTATTTTTCCCAAAAACTTCAAAAAATGGTATAATTTTGGCAGATTATTTTTTTTAAAAAAATGACCACATCCATTTTTGCGCCCATTCTTAAAACCCGTTCGGCACGAAACTTAGGTTTATTTTTTGTTTCTTTATGGTTGTTGGCGGCTTTGGCGCTTTTGGCTTTGCCTTTATTTCCTTGGTGGTTGTTTTTAGTTTTCATGGCCACCACGATCATCAGTTTGGTTTTCGCCCAATTCCCAAAATTGATTATTTATCTGATGGCAGTTTTTTATCCGTTCATCGGTTGGTACGTGGTGGTGGGACAAATTAACGCGCCACTCATTGATTTTATCGGTTTATTCGGAGTGACGGGTTTTGTTTTGCGGATTTTGATTTTTAGCATTACCGATCGCACTAAAATTACGGCTTGGCACTGGTGGGGTTTGCTTTTTTTTACGGCCTTTGGCACGGTCAGCCTCATTTCCGCTCTTTTAACCGATATCGTCCCTGTGCTTTCCAGTCTTTATTATGTGGTGCGCACCATTATTTTTTTCTATTTTGCTTTTGTGTTTGTGCCTTTAAACATCCTTAAAAACAAAAATTTTTTAAACCGCATTTTTTGGATAATTTACACCTTGGGTATTGGCATTTCTTTTTACGCCCTTTTCGGTTTTTTGCAGGGCATTTTAAGCTCCGCTTTGCCCAATCGCGCCCTGCCTTTGCCTATTTTCGGCATCAGCCCTTTTGGTCAAAATCATAATTTGATTGCGGAAATGATGTTGGTGACAGTACCTATTGGTCTTTATTTATTAAGTTTGGCAAAAGATAAGTTTGCGCAAAAATTATTATTTGCCGGCATTATTTTAATGGCTGTGGCCAATTTGTTCACTTTTTCGCGCACCGGTTGGTTGGCTCTTTTTTTACAACTTTTTCTTTTTTTGGTTTTGCAATATCGCGGTCATTTTCAACGCGTGTTTCGTTATGTTTTGTTGTTGTTTATTGTGCTTCTGCCGCTGGCGCTTTATATGTTTTATTTTTCTTTTTTCTCCAACATTGTTTTAAGTTCCAACCAAAGTCGGTTATTTTTAAACGAAGTAACCTGGGATATGTTTATGGAAAACCCTATTTTCGGCAGTGGTCCCAACACTTTTATGGCGCGTTTGGCCCAAAACCCGATTTACGTGATGGAGTTTGGCGAACCCTTGGACGCGCACGGATTTTTACAGAAAACTTTCAGTGAAACAGGAATTTTGGGTATGTTGAGTTTTGTGGCTTTGCTGGTTTATGTAATTTATACCGTAGGGCGGATTTATTTGCAGGCGCGCCACAGCAAGAATTATCAGCTGTCGTTTTTGGTTTTAACCATGTTGCTTTTAGTCAGCGGCAGTATTTTCGCCGAACTTTTTCAACCGAATTATTATTCTCCCAAGCTGTGGTTTCCTTTAGGCGTAGCCTTGGCCGCGGTGTTTTTTGCGCAAGAAAAACTTAAAGAAAAAAATCCGTGAAAAAGATTATTTACATCATAGACGGTTTAAAATTGGGCGGCGCCGAACGGATGGTTTTTGAATTAGCTACAAAAATTGATAAAAAAGAATTTAATAGCGAGGTGATTTTTCTAACCGGTAGCAAAGATGATTATTTTGCTGTTAAATTGGCCCAAGCATCTATTCCAGTAAAATTATTTCTCAAAAAATCAAAATTAAATTTAGGTTTATTTTTGCGTTTACGTCATTATTTGGCAGAAGCCAAACCCGACATTGTCCATACTCATCTTTTTACCTCTGATATTTGTGGAAGCTTTTCAGCCAGAAGCGCCGGTGTTAAAGTCATTATTTCTACTGAACACAACATCAATGTTAATTTAAATTTTATTTATCATTTTTTAAAACGCCGCGCCAATAAAAACATACAAACTATCGTTGCTGTTTCACAAGCAGTGGCAAATTATATCAAAGTTTATGATAAAACAGCAAGCACTAAAATCAAGGTCATTTATAATGGGGTTGATTTAACAAAATTTAGCTCAAAGCGAAACCACTCAGGGCTTTCTACTAACAAACCAACAATGGCTGTAGTCGGCAGGCTGGAACCACAAAAAGGTCATCTTAATTTATTACGCGCTCTCCAGTTTGTTAAAGTGCCATACCAATTAAACATATTTGGTAGCGGTAGTTTAAAGCCAAAAATATTAAAAGCTATTGCACTTTATAATTTAAAAGATAAAGTGAAGTTGCAGGGGGTTGCAGAAAATGTCACTCAAGTTTATCAAACATCAGATATTGTTCTCGTCCCTTCGGTTTTTGAGGGCTTTGGTTTATCAGCCATAGAAGCAATGGCTAGCGGCTGTGTTGTTATTGCCGCCAATGTTGATGGGTTAAAAGAAATAATTGAACATCAAAAAAATGGTTTATTGGTTAATATATTAAACCCTGAAGAAACAGCAAGAACAATCACCACAATTTTAGAAAACGCAAATTATCGTCAGCAATTATCTTGCGCGGCCGTTAAGCGCGCTCAACAATTTGATATACACAAAACAGTTTTTGCTTACCAAAAACTTTATAGTTCTTCAATAATTTCAAAAATATGAGTTTAGCTAATATTTTTTCCAAATATTTCAGAGATAAAAAATGGCAATTGTTTTTAAAAATTTTTTCTTTAAATTCTAATTTGAAAATTTTGGACATTGGTTATCAAAACCAAGAATATCAAGTAGCCGATAATTATTTAGAAAAACACTATCCTTATCCGGAGCGCATCACCGCGTTGGGCATTGAAGATGCGCCACTTTTTAAGAAGCGCTATCCGCGCGTGGCGGTGGTAAAATACGACGGTCAGAATTTTCCTTTTAATGAGCAAGAATTTGACATCGCCTGGTCCAATGCTACTTTGGAGCATGTTGGTGATTATCAGAAACAGTTGCAGTTTTTAAAAGAGATAAAGCGATGTGCGCAAGCGGTTTTTTTAACCACGCCGAACCGTTATTTTCCTTTGGAGATTCATACTCGCTTACCGTTTTTACACTGGCTACCAAAAAAATATTTTGATTTTGTTGCAAAAAAAATGGGCAAAGGCTGGGCTACTGGAGATTACATGTATTTATTATCGCTTAAAGATTTGCGTCAACTATTAACCGTGGCCGGGTTTGATAATTATGAGATAATTCATCAACGTTGCTTGGGTTTTACTTTACAATTTATAGTGATAGTCAAATGAAAATTTTACAAATTAACAAGTTTTTTTATCGAAGAGCCGGCGCGGAAAATTATTTTTTAGAATTGAGTCGCGCTTTGGAAGAGCTGGGTCAGAAGGTGATGTATTTTTCCATGAAACATCCGCAAAATTTAAAAACGCCTTATGAAAAATATTTTATTGAAAACATTGATTTTGGCAATGGCGCCAAAAAGAGCCTAAAAAAAGCCGAGCATTTTGTATATTCCACTGAAGCTGTCAAAAATTTAAACCGCTTGCTCAAAAATGAAAAACCGGATATCGCCCATTTGCATAATATCACCCATCATTTAACGCCGGCGATTTTGGATGTTCTGCGTTACCACAAAATACCAACAGTGCAAACTTTACATGATTTGCAAGTGATGTGTCCCAATTATAAAATGTTTATTATGGACCAGCCGTGTGAACGTTGTAAAAAACATAAGTATTGGAATTGTTTTTTCTATAACTGCGTGCAAGACTCGCGCGCGGCCAGCTTGCTTTCTGCTTTTGAAATGACTTTTCATAATGTTTTGCTCAAAACATACGCGCGCGGCATTTCGCGTTTTATCGCGCCTTCGCATTTTATGCAAAAGAAGATGATCGAGTGGGGTTGGCCCGAAGAAAAAATTTCTTATTTGCCGAATTTTGTGGAAAGAAAAAGAGACTCAACAATTGCCAGAAAAAATCAAATAGCTTTTGTTGGTCGTTTTACCAAAGATAAAGGAGTTTATTTATTATTGGAGGCTGTCAAAAAACTTCCTCATATCCGGTTTGTTTTTGCAGGCTCCGGTGAGGAGGAAAAACAAATGCAAGACATAATAACAAAACAACATTTAAATAATTGCCAACTTTTGGGATTTTTAGATGAACAAAAAATTAGTACACTTATTCAGAGTTCAACGGCGGTGGCAGTCCCTTCTTTATTATGGGAAAACGCTTCTCTTACGGTCTTAGAATCTTTAAGTTTAGGCACGCCGGTGATAGCCAGTAATCACGGCGGTCTGCCGGAGTTAGTGCAAAACGGGGAAAACGGCTATTTATTTACTCCCGCCAGTGTGGACGAGTTGGTTTTGGCTATTGAAAAAGTTTTTAAAAACAGCCCTTTGCAAATTCCGGAAAATCAGTATACTAAAGCATCGCATCTAACGCGACTTTTAAAATTATATGAAGAAGTTGTTGCTAAAAAATAAATTTACTATTATTACTCGCTTAAAGCCTGCGTCATTCGCTCGTAACAGTATTTTTGCTTTATTTTTTTAGTCTCCGCCTTGTTTTTTTGGAGGAAATCATTATAATAACAAGTATGAATAATTTTAAACCGGTACGAAAAGCGGTCATTCCGGTAGCGGGTTATGGCACGCGTTTTTTGCCTGCCTCCAAAGCGATTCCCAAAGAGCTTTTGCCTTTGGTGGATAAACCGGTGGTGCAATACATTGTGGAAGAGGCGGTTTCTGCCGGAATTTCCGAAATTGTTTTTATTATCAGCGAAAATAAGACCGCTATTGAAAAACATTTTAGTCAGGATTTGCTTTTAGAGGATTTTTTAGAAAAAAAGGGCAAAAAAGAGGCCTTGGCCACTATTCAAAAAGCCAGTAATTTAGCCAAGTTTGTTTTTATTCCGCAACACCAACCTCTGGGTTTGGGGCATGCCATTTTACAAGCCAGGGATGTTATCGGCGATGAGCCTTTTATGGTTTTTGGAGGGGACGACGTGATGGAATCTGATATTCCGGCCGCGGAGCAACTGATCGAGGTTTATCATCAATATGGCGGTTCGGTTTTGGGGGTTATTCAAGCTACAACAGAAACTATCGGTCGCTATGGCGCGGTGGATATCAAAGAAGAATTAAGTAGCGGCGTTTTTTCTTTAAAAGGTATTGTGGAAAAACCGCCTTTTGGCCAAGCGCCTTCCAATTACGGTTCTGTGGCCAGGTGGTTATTGATGCCCCAAATTTTTGACGAATTAACCAAAATTCAGCCGGACAGCCATTGTGGAGAAATTCAATTGCAACCGGCCATCGCTTCTTTAATTTCCCAGCAAGAGGTGTATGCTAAATTGTATCAAGGTATTTATAGGGATTGCGGCAACGTCGTGGAATATTTAAAAGCCAATCTTGCTTTTTCCTTAAAACACAGGGAATTTAAAAAAGAAATATATGCTTTTATTCAAGAAATAAAAACAAAATGAAAAATAAAAAAAGATTATTTTCTTTAGGGGGATTACTCGGTGTTTTGTTCTTATTGATTACTACCGGCGCTTTTTGTATTAAAGGTGATAGCTTAACGCCGCCTTCGCAGATTACTTTAAAAATATGGCGCAGTGCTGACAAAAGCAATACTTTTGACGCGGCGATTAAAACTTATCAGGCGGTTTATCCGCACGTGAAATTTGAGGTAAAGGTTTTTCAAAAAGATGAATATGAAGACGCGTTGATTGCATCTTGGGCCAAAGGAGAGGGGCCGGATATCTTTTCCGTTCCCAACTGGCGATTAGGAAAATTCAAACAGTTTATTGCCGCTATGCCAACAGGTGCGGTACTGCGCACGGCGCATGAACAAAAGACCACTTTTGGCGCAAAAACCGTAGTGGAAGAAAGAACATTGGTGTTTCCCAAAGCCTCGCGTCTTTACGATTTATATCCCGAGGCGGTGGTGAACGATGTAGTAGATGAGGACAAAATTTACGGTTTGCCTTTAAGTTTGGATACTTTAAGTTTATATTACAATCGCGATATTTTAGCGCGCGCCAAGATTGCCGTACCGCCGGAAAATTGGTCTGATTTTATCACGGCAGTCAAAGCTATTACAGTTAAAGACCAAGACAACAACATCGTGCAACCGGCAACAGCCATGGGTACGGTTGATAATGTTCCGCATTTTTTTGACCTGGTTTCGGTTTTAATGATGCAAAACGGCACCGTCATGACTGATGATCGTAACACCACACCGCTTTTCAACCAAGAAGACCCCAATCAAAAAGGAACATTTCCGGGCGTGAAGGCCGTGGAATTTTATCGTGATTTCAGCAACACCAACAAAGAAGGCTACACCTGGAACAACGATCAGCCGGACGCTTTAGAGGTTTTTACGCAAGGCAACTTAGCTTTTTATTTTGGTTATCATGATGAGCTGACGGAAATTTCCCAAAGGGCGCCTGATTTAAAGTTTTCTCAAGCCAAACTGCCCCAGGTCAACCCCGGCAGTCCTGTAGATTATGCCAATTATTCAGTAGAAACGGTTTATGCCAAAAGCCCGAACATTGATCAAGCTTGGAATTTCATTAATTTTTTAACCAGTGCCGAACAAGCGAAAAGCTTCAGCGAAAGCACCGGCAAAATTCCGGCTTTACGTTCTTTATTAAACGAAAAAAAAGACGATCCGGAAATTTCTTTATATGTGGAACAAGCCTTAACCGCTAAAAGCTGGTATCATGGTTATGATCCGGATAAAGCCAAACAGGCTTTTGCCGATATGATTATAGGTGCGCAAGAACAAACCAGTCCTTTGTCAGCGGTGGTGAATTTGGCAACCGAACAAGTAGAGTTGACCATGGAAGAAAAAAAATTATGAAAAAAGTATTTTTTAAAATTATTTTTGTTATGAGCGGGTTATTTTTGCCGACTTTGGCTTTAGCGCAAAATTCTGCTTTCCAGCTTATTCCCAGCTGTGCTTTAACGGACGGCGGTTGTCACAGCTGTGATATGTTGCAATTGTTTACTAATTTTGCTCAGCTGATTACCATTTTAATCAGTGGCGTGGTTTTGATTACTTTTGTTTGGGGTGGAATTTTATGGTTAACCTCAGCCGGAGTTTCGGATAAAGTGCAGAAAGGAAAACAAGTAATTACCGGTTCTATTATTGGGTTGGTTTTTGTGGCCGGCGGATATACGATTGTCAATTTTTCCATTGCCGCCTTTTTGGGTTTGGATAGAGCGGACGGAGTAAAATTATTCGGTACGCACTGGGCCGAACTTTGTAAAGGAATAACCGTAGACAACGGCGGTCCCTGGAGCATCAATGCCGGCAGTTCAGATTGTACCGGAAAATCCGATGGAGTAAGTTGCGCGGCCGCAGATTGCACTTCAGGATGTGTATGCCATAATCAAAGCAGATGCATTTCTCAATGTGAATACCAAAATGAAAAATTAAAAGGAGGAGGCTACATTGCTTTTTGCGGTACTTTGGAAGCATGCCAAGCAGAAGATGCGCAAGTAAAAGATCACGCAGTAGCCATGGCGCCGACCACTGGTCTTTGTCCGAATTATACTGATGTGTGTTGTGTTTTAAGCCCCACCGGTAGCGGTAACAATAATTACGTAGCCGCCACTTGTGTCGGTGCCAGCAACGGTATAGCTTGTGATAGCGGTGACCCGCAAACACCAGGAAAATGTAAAGACGAGCAGTGTATCAACGGTTGTGATTATGAAGCTATTAGTAGTGGTCATCAAGGAGGAGAATGTTTTTATGTTCTAAGTGGCTCTAATCATAATGATGATTGTCCAACAGATAATCCGCAGTATACCCTTGTTTCTAGTTATTTTCCCTCTCAGTATTGTCCTTATGTTTATGATATAGAAGTTAAGGATACTGGCAATGGTCATTATTCTCGCGGAGCGTGTTGTATTTATGATGATAAAAAATAATTTTATTTATATGAAAAATTTTACGCGTTTTTTTTGGACTTTGATTATTTTTTTCAGTTGTACTTTGCCTGTTTGGGCGGCTGATGACAAAGGGGTTTTGATCAATCCTTTGGGTGACGCCGACGAACCAAACGAAGTTATTGCCAATGTGATTAAAACCTCTTTGGGGGTTTTGGGGGGCTTAACTTTATTGGTTTTTGTTTACGGCGGTTTTTTGTGGTTGACCTCTATCGGCAATTCGGAAAAAGTGAAAAAAGGGCAAGATACTTTAATGTGGGCGGTGATTGGTTTGGTGGTGATTTTTGGCGCTTACGGCTTAGCTGATGCTTTGTTTAAGGCTTTTGGTCAATAGGAATTTTTATTTGATAAGCCTGAGTTAAATCCACCATTGCTTGATCGGAAAGCAAGGTCAGCAGAGGCTGTTTTTGTCTTTTTAAAGACCCCAGATAAACCTCTAAATAGGTAGTGTTTTCTGGATTTTTCAGATTCAGATAGACAATTTGGTTGTCGGTGGTATTTTGCCAAGTATGAGTGGGAAAAATACCAAAACCCAAGGCGATATTTTTTTCTTTAAGCACTTGTTGGTCTTGATTCAGCCACTTGATTAACAAATGCTGATCGTCTTGTTTTTGATCGGTTTTTATTTTTTTAAAAGCCAGCGCCAATTGTCCTTGGTGGTTTGTTTTGTCTGAATATTCCCAGCTGTCCCAGTATAAATCGTTGTTGACAGTGTCGCCTACCATGTTTTTTAAAGATGATGAAGAAGTGGAGAAAAATAGATCAGCTGGATTTTTTTGAATTTTACCAAAAACCGCCAAGTCTTCTGAAGCAGAAACAAGCGTCAAATTATTTTTACTGATAATGCTTTGTAAGCGCTTATTGGCGTTTTCTCGCTCCTCAAAATCTAAAAATACGCCATAACGCAGAAGTTCTTTTTGCTCCAAAATAATCCAGTCAACTTTTTCCGGCGGCGAGTAGGGTTTTTGGGAATAGTGCTCTTTGTTGCTAAAAAGGTGCAGAGTGGGAAAAATATTCTCTCTTTGGGACAACTGCGGATAAAAAGCAGAAGACGCCAATACGCTGTCTTGCGGTTTAATTTGGGCGACAATTCGTTGGTATTCTTGGGTATTTTGCCAAAGGTTGTTTTTGTATTCTTGTATCAACCCCCACCCGGGATTAAGCAAAATAAGATGAGTTGTTAACCAAACTAAAAATATGATCAGTAGCGGTTGGTTTATTTTTTTTAACCGCGGACTGTGCCAGTCAAAAATTTTTTGCAAACCATAAAGCGCGGCGATAAAAAACCAGGGAATAATCGAAGCGCTATAGTGTGATTTGAAAATAGCGCTTAATAAAGATTGATCAATTAAAAAATAAAGCAATAAAGGACACAGGGCGGGCAGTAAAAATTTCGGTTTGAACATTGGTAAAAAGCCAAAGGTGGTAAACAAAAGAATTAAAACAAGTACATGATCGCTGACGAACAAATGCGAAATAGTGATGAAAGGATGCAAGAGGATAAACTGCATACCGGCCTGGGGAGTATTTCCCAACCAAGCGTAAAATACAAAAAATTTAGCGGTGTGCTCCGGTGAAACAGCAGAGCCGACAAACATCATCAAAACAAACCAAAGAGCGCTGATGACAATTAACCCCAGGCCAAAATAAAGTTGTTTTTTATCTTTTTGTTTTAGCGCTTGCCCTAATAATAGAATTCCCAAACCCATCAGCATCAAAGCCAGCTCTTCTCTGATCAGCAACAAGACAAAACTTAAGAGGCCGGCCATTTTCAAATGTTTTTTTTCTAAACTGAGCCATAACCAAAAAATGAAAGGAATACCAAGAGCCAGATCATGAAATTCAAAAAAATTCATGGACAACACAACGGGATTTAACAGATAAAATATTATTGTCAGATAGCTGACAGCCTGTTGTTTTTTAAGAGGTAAATTTTTGAATATTTTCTTGGTTAAAAAATAAAGAGGCAACGCGCCGCCGGCAAGAGCGACGGCCTGCAGGAATAACAGAAAAAGCGGACTTGGCCACAAAGCATAAAGCGGGGCTATCAATAGCAAAAACCAGGCACGGTGATCTACCAAATAAGAATAGGGGTTAAAAGAATAAGCAAAAAATTTGCCATGTATCATGTTCCATAAAACTTGATTAAAAATACCCAGGTCATAGCCGGTATAAAGAAAATGAGTATATTGAAAAATATTAATTGCAGTAACAATCGTTATATAAAAAATTAACAACAGCCAAAGAGTTTTGGGCACAGTAGAAATTTTAATCATAAAACCATCATAGCATAACAAAAAAGCCCGCTGTAGTAGCGGGCTAAGAGGAAGCAGATTGTGATTATACTTTGGTCTCTGTTGCCGAACTGATCTGACTGAAGGCAAAAAGAACAATGGCCCAAGCGGCAAAAATAATTACCAAGCCGATTAAAGCCGAAATGAGTCTTTTTTTAGCGGCGCCTACTTTTTCATCATTACCACCGGCGGTCATCCATTGAAAACCACCGACCAAGATTAACACCACGGCAATCAAAGCCAATAAGCTTAAGAAAACGTTGATAGCCAACTGTACGATATCGCGCAAGTCTCTATCGCCCAAATTCGCTTTTACGTCTGTGTAGTTAGTATTGATTTGCGCTAAAGCGGCGGATCTTACTAAAAATACACCACCTACGGTTGCGGCTACCACGGAACTGATTTTTTGCATTAGTTTTTTCATTGAAATTTCACCCCCTTTCCTTTTTAAGGATAATATTCATATATTACTCTAAACATTATAACAAGTAAAATGAATTATTGTCAAAGGTTGATTTTATTTTTTGAAGGTGGTATAATAAAAACATCACGATAAAGAATATTTAATAATTATGGTGGGCAACAAAAACAGAAAAAGGCGTATTTTTTCTTTATTAGGCTTGGTAATAAGTATTTTTTTATTTTTACCCATTCGTACTCAAGCCTTGACTTCGCAAATTTTACAAGGCTCATCGGGTGGTGTGCCTAGTATTGAAAGTGTAATTACGGGAAAAGCAAAATTGGGAAACACCAACCCAGAAGACACGGTGATTTTTTTAATCAAGGCTTTTTTAAGTATTTTGTCTTTGATTGCGGTTATTTTTATTCTTTATGGCGGATTTGCCTGGATGACTTCCAGCGGTAACCAAGAAAAAGCCACCAAGGGTCAAGATATTCTCAAAGCCGCTGTGGTTGGGTTAATCGTTATTATGATTTCTTGGAGCATTACTTTGTTTGTTATTAGTGCGGCTTCCGGTAAGTTAGAATTAAAGGGGACAACAGAAGATGCTACTGGAGCTGGAGAAGGAGAGCCTTTGCCGACATCAGAACAACCAGCGCCACCTATGACTTATTAGTTTTTATCAAACATTTTATTTGATTTATGCAAATTAAGAATAAAATAGTAAAAATACAAAAACTGTTTTTGTTAGGAATTGTTTTTTTAAGTTTTGCTTGGCCGGCATTTGCGCAAACCAGCGGCGACGGTATTGATTTAATTGATGGGGGGTCGGCTAATATCGGCACGGGCTTGGGCACCACTACCCCGGTAGAAGTGGTAGCCACCATTATCGGAGCATTTTTGGGAATTTTGGGTTTAGTGGCTTTGATTATTATCATCCACAGCGGCTGGGTGTGGTTGACCGCGGCCGGTAATAAAGAAAAAGTGACGGAAGCTCAGGAAAGAATTAAAAACGCCGTTATTGGTTTGATAATTATTTTAGCCTCCTACGGCCTGGCTTTATGGATTTTTTCCACCCTGGAATCATCTACCGGTTATGGTGGAAAAACCGCCGAACCTGCCGCTTATCTTGAGTTGCCCATTGTTTCGTTTTCCGCTGTAGACAGATTATTAAGCTAGCTTTATGAAGAGTAAATTTTTAACCAGAATCATTAAAAATCGTTATCAAATTATAAGCGCGATTTTGATAGCGGGTTTTGGTTTAACGGTGTTATTTTTGCCTGAAGTGGTACACGCCATTAAGTTTGATCCTTTTAGCCAGTTAGGCTCAGGCCAATCCGGTTTGCCGCAAAATGATGTCAACACCACCGTTTTTACTTTGATTAAAGGATTTTTACAGTTTGTAGGGGTGATTGCCTTGGTTTTGATTATCTATGGCGGTTTTACCTGGATGACCGGAGGTGGCAGTCAAGAAAAAATCAAAAAAGGCCGCGATATTGTATTTTGGGCTTTAATTGGCACTTTGGTTATTCTTTCTTCCTTAGGAATTATTGAATTTATTGATACGATTATTTAATTTATTTGGTTTTTTGGTCCCTGGGAACGCGGAAAATATACACTTCCGCGTCTTGATATGCCAAAACAAAGCGCGGGTCTTGCAACAGGTTTAAATATAGACCTTGGTGTTGTTGATCCAGCAAAACAAAACGACTATTAAAATCTTGACTGATGGTTTTAAATAAATTTTCCGATGTTTCTCCCAAAGTAATATCTTTCCATTTTTGATAATCCGCCGGACTGTAGTTGTACATAAAAGTAGGATCCAGCCCCACAATATACCGGGCGCGCGGCACTTGATAGAATAAAATAGGAAAATCATCCCAGTCCGCGTTAAAAATAATATCTCCTTTATTGACATGATTATTCAACCATTGTCCGGCTTTTTGATATTTGGTGACGGCAATACCCGCATGCAGATCTTCATAAAGTCTTTTGTTGTTGTCTAACAAAGTGTAAGGCACAATAAACAACAGGTAAAGAAAAAGCAAAACCAGACTTACTTGATATAGTAAATGTTTTTTGGCGCCAATAATCAGTTGGGAAATTGTGTGCGGTAAAGCGTGCAAAGCGCCGCTGTCTTGCAAACAAAAAGCCGTAAACAGGTAGGTCCATGGCACAAAATATTCTATATAGCGTTTGGATTTTAAAGTGGCTATTAAAAAAATAAGCATCATTAAAAAACCGGTTAAACTTTTTAAAGACTGTTTTTTGGCGGTAACAAGAAAAGTAATAATGCTAATAGTGAACAACAAAGCCAGCAAAGGGGTGGCGGTAGCCAAATCTTGAATGTTGGTGGGATACCATTCGCCGCCCACGCCAATAACGTTTTGATAATTGATTAAGCCGATTTGAATAACTTGTTGCCAATACATTTGAAAATGTTGAGGAAAATTGGGGTGAATCAACAGTCCCAAAAGCGTTCCGCCGCCCACTGCTAAAATAATTTTTTGATAATTTTTTTTGTTTTCTTTTTCAAAAAACAAACCTAAAATACTATAAATTAAAGTTAATATGGGCAAAAGGATAAAACCGCCATAAGCCCAAACAAAAAAGAAACTTAAAACAGCCAACGGTCGCGCTTGTTTTTTTAGCAGAAAGAAAAATCCGGTTATTAAAAAAAGAAAAGCCACACTGGGCGCTTTGGCCAAACCCATGCGAAAAGAAAAAGCGCTGGTAAAAAGTAAAAGCAGGGAGAAAATAAGGGCGTAACGAATTTTAAGAGAACGCAATAAGCCATAAAAAAGAACAATGGCAAGTCCCGCTAAAAAAACGGTGGCGATTTTCATGCCAACTATAGCGCCGAATAAACCAATAAAAGGGATTAAAAAAACATGATAAAGAAAGTGATGGTCAACATAGGCGTCTTTTAAAGTAGTAAACTGCAACCACGGAAAATCAGTAACCGGCTGACGTTGGTGCATGATTATTTCCGTCATTTTTATATGATAGAAAGAGTCCGGATCAGTAAAAGTGGGGGCATTGGTCCAGTAAGTAAAAGCGATTACTGCCAAAAAAAATAGCCCCAAAAGCCCAGCCCAAGCATTACTTAACCACCATAATTTTATCCGCAAATAATAAGATTTTCTAAACATAATCTGATTATAACACAATCATCACCCCACCTATCCACCCAGCCGATGCTATTTTTAAAACTCCCGCAGACAAGCATCAAGCGGGAGCTATTTCCCGTGTTGGCGAGAAATATATCGAGAATTTAGCACGCCCTTTTTTTGGCGTCAAGGTTTTTTTGGTTTGTTTTGTTTATCAATTTTAAAGGTATGTAACAAAATATCCAAAAAACACTTATATTCAATATCTGTGTTAAAATTAAAGAATTATGATAAAAATAGAAGAAGAAATTGCGCAACGCCTTTATAATTATGAAAATCCCAAAAGAATAGCCTTTTCTATAAAATACCCATTGCTGAAAAAGCCAATTATTTTTTTGCGTCACAAAGCGAGAGACATTAAAAATTTTTTTGATTTTAGGATTAAATATGAAAGAAAAAACGATTTTTTTAACTGTATTGTCGTCAGACACCAGTCCATATTAAGACGCAAATTGGGAAATAGCGATTATAAGTTGCAAGAACAGAAAATAATAAACTTAAGACAAGCCCTACAAAGATTAAATGGCGTAATTATACAACCAAATCACATTTTTTCACTTTGGAAAATTATCGGTAAGCCAAAATATGAAAATGGATATGTCGACGGCATGTTGCTTGCCAACGGCAAAGTGATAAAGGGGCTCGGAGGTGGTCTGTGCCAGTTGTCAAATTTTCTCTACTGGATTTTTTTGCATGCGCCGATTGAAACCGTAGAAAGATATCATCATTCTATGGACGTTTTTCCTGATTCTGGCAGAACCCTGCCCTTTGGCGGAGGCGCAACAATCTTGTATAATTTTATTGATCTCAAAGTAAAAAACACATCAGCCTATCCTTGGCAATTAAAAATATGGCTTACTGATAATCATTTAAAGGGTTTAATATTATCTCCTCACCGTCTACCCCAAAAATTTCATGTATTTGAAAAAAATCATTTTTTTATCAAAAGAGGAAAACAATATTTTAGACACAATGAAATCTATCAAGAAACAAAGATTGAGGGGAAAGTAGAAAAAATCATAAAAATTACCACCAACTTCGCACCTGTGCTTTATGGGGTGACCAACGAATATCTGCAAAAAAATAATTTTAAAGTTTTGGATTTTACTAATAGGTATTTTTTTGACAAAAAGGCCAAAAAAGGGTAAGATCATAACGATTTAATTATTTTTTTCTTTTATTTTTTATGTCCGGACATTCTAAGTGGGCGCAAATTAAACGCAAAAAAGCAGTTACGGATGCTAAAAAAGGCGCGGTTTTTACTCGTTTTGCTAAAAATATTTCTTTGGCGGCTAAAAACGGCAAAGATCCCGAAATGAACCCGGCTTTGCGCGGAGCGATTGATCAAGCCAAAGAAGTTAATATGCCCAAAGACAATATTGAAAAAGCGATTCTAAAAGGCGCGGGTGAGTTACCGGGCGTGGTTTATCAAGAAGAAATATATGAAGCTTATGGTCCGGGAGGGGCGGCTATTTTAATTGTGTGTGTGACGGATAATACCAACAGAACGGTTTCTAATATGCGCAGTATTTTCACAGATCACGGCGGCGCTTTAGGAGAAAGCGGCAGCGTGATGTATATGTTTACGCAAAAAGGCATGATTTGTTTGGCCAACGAAGACATCGCACAACATAACGCCGAAGAGATTGAACTTTCAGCCATTGAGGCCGGAGCTTGCGACATTCAAACCGAGGCTGAAGGTTTGACTATTGTTACCGCCAAACAAAATTTTCATAAAATTTTTAAATTTTTAAAAGACAAAGGCATTACCCCTACGCAAGCGCAAATTGAATGGACGACCGAGCAAAAAACAACCCCGGCGCCGGAGTATCAAGAAAAATTAAAGACCTTGATTGCCGCCCTGGAAGACAACGACGACGTTAACGATGTTTACACGAATATTGCCTGGTAATTATTATGAAAATTTTAGGAATTGACCCAGGAATAGAAACTATAGGATTTGCCATTATTGAAAATCAGTCTGCCGGGCAGAGTTTATTGGAGTGCGGAGTAATCAAAACCAGTTCTCAGGATTTGGTAGCTAAGCGCTTGCAAGACATTCATCAAGATTTAACGCAGATTTTAAAGCGCCACCAAGATATTGTTTTAGCCGGCGTGGAAGAGCTTTTTTTTGCCAAGAATACCAAAACAGCTTGCAATGTGTGGCAAGCGCGCGGCCTAATTCTCTTTACACTTCAAGAGTTTGGCCTCACAATAAAAGACATCAAGCCCAACGAAGTGAAAATGGCGGTAACCGGCTCGGGTCGGGCGGATAAAAAAGAAATGCAGAAAATGATTCAATTGCGTTTCGGACTAGACCAGCCTCCTCAACCGGACGATGCGGCTGATGCGGCCGCTATTGCGATTACAGCCGCGGCTTTTAAACTTTCATAAGTAAAGAAAATAATTTGTATGTCAAAAAAAATGAATTTGAAAAAATGGTTAGGGTACAGTAGTTTTTATCTTGTCGCTTTTTTGTTTTTTCCTTTGGTTTTGCAAGCGCAAACAGCTCCGGTTGATACGCAAAATATTGACGTCACCAATCAACCAACAGACGTTTCTACTAACGATGATACTGATAATACCACCCCTAAAGAGGAGAAAAAAACTAAAATACCCCTGGAGGCCAAAGCGGGCAAAGACCGCAATGTCTTAGTGGGGCGCACGGTTTTATTTGACGCTTCTTCTTCTACGGGCCCGGAGAATAAAGAGTTGGTTTATCATTGGGATTTTGGCGATAATGCTTCAGCCGAGGGTATTGATGCCACCCATGTTTATGCCACGCGCGGTACTTATCGCGTAATTTTAACGGTTAAAGCCGGCAGAGAAGACAATGCTAAAATCAGTGAAGACGAAATTATTGTGTCCGTGCAAGACCGTTTGATGATGCTCATGACCGATCAAAGTGTGGCGGAACAAAAGATTGCCGATTTGCAATCTTATGCTTTAACCCAGGGTACTTTGCTTATTTCCATTAGGGATTCGGGAGTGGATCAAGAATATTTAACGGTGCAAAATTTAGCGCAACAAATGATTGACCATCAAGAAGATGTGCGAGATTCGAGCATAATTATTACCTGGACAGCCGGTAATGTGGGTTTTAACTCTTTGGTAGAATTAGCGCGAATTTCTTCTTTAAACAACGCGCCCTTGGAAGATTTTAATTTTGATAAAAAAGCCATTGTTTCTATCAACGATAATGTTTTGGTTTCTACGGCCAAAATCGCCCAAACAACTTTTGGCGCCATTGCGCCTCAATACATTATTGTAGCCAACAGCGCAATTTTAGATAATGTTATTTCCGCCCAAAGTTCAGAAAAACTGCAAGAGCAACTTTCCGGCGTGGATGCCAATTATCAAATTATTACTGATTATACGGCACGGGGTATTCAAAAACTTTCGATTTTTAATGTCATGTCTTACGCCATGAATTTCATGATTAACAAAGGCGTGCCGATCAACTCTTTGTTTTTACTTTTGATGTTGCCCATTATGGCTACGATTATTGCTGTAGCCAGACAAATCATAGGAGTAAAGGCTTTTGGTATTTTTGTGCCCACGGTGGTAGCCTTGTCTTTTTTGGCCACCGGCATTAAATACGGGGTCATTATTTTCATTTTTATTATTATCGTTGGCACCATCGCCAGAATAATTTTGCGTCGTTTTCGTTTGCTTTATTTACCGCGCATGGCTTTGGTTTTGTCTTTGTTGGCGCTGTCTGTGTTTTTAATGTTTTTTGTAGGAGCTTATTTTAACAAAACCGGTTTTATCGCCGTTTCTATTTTTCCTATTTTGATTATGACGGTTTTAACCGAACAGTTTATCGCCGTCCAAATAGAACAAGGATTTAAAAATGCCATTAAACTTACTTTAGAAACTTTGGTTTTGTCGATCATTGGTTATTTAATTGGTGATTGGGCGGTATTTAAAAGTATTATTTTAGCTTACCCGGAACTTATTTTGTTAACTTTAGTCATCAATTATTTGGTAGGTAAATTTTCCGGCTTACGGTTTACAGAATATATTAGATTTAGAAAAGTTTTTAAACACATGAGTCATGTTGAAAAATCGAAATAACATTTTAGGCATGAATGCTCGCAGTTATATTTATCTGCGGGTAAACAAAAAAAAGGGAAGAAAAATAGTTGATGATAAATTGATCACCAAAAGTATTTTGGCGGCCAAAGGCTTGCCGGTAGCTGATTTGATTGCGGTTTTAAGAGAAAGAAAAGAAGTGTATGAATTTAATTGGGATTCTTTGCCAAACAGTTTTGTTATCAAGCCCGCGCGTGGTTTTGGCGGTGAAGGTATTATTATTGTGTTTAACCGTCTCAAAAACGGCAATTGGTTAAGTACTAATAAAAGACAGCTAACCGCTGAGGATCTGCGGGTGCATGTTTTAAATATTTTAGACGGCAACTATTCTCTCTTGCACACCCCGGATGCGGCTTTGTTTGAATCGCGTTTTTCCATTGATCCGCTTTTTAAAAGATTTTCTACTTTCGGCATTCCGGATATTCGGGTGATTGTTTATCATAACGTGCCGGTGATGGCCATGTTGCGCCTGGGTACGGAGAAATCCCATGGTACAGCCAATTTGGCGCAAGGCGGTTTAGGTGTAGGCATTGATTTAACCACTGGACTTACCACGCATGTGGTGGTTAAGTCTTGGTTGTCTGAAAAAGAAATTGAAAGACACCCGGACACCAACGCTCAATTGCGCGGCATCAAGGTTCCTTATTGGGACGAAATTTTAAAAACGGCGGTTTTAGCCGCTCACATTATTGGTTTGCAATATGCTGGCGTGGATATTTCTGTTGACAAAAAACGCGGTCCGGTAATTTTAGAATTAAACGCCAGGCCCGGCTTAGGAATTCAGGTCGCCAACATGGCTCCTTTGCGAGAAAGATTACAAAGAGTAAGAGGCTTGAAAGTGGATTTTCCGGAAAGAGGCATTGCCATTGCCAAAGATCTTTTTGCCGGCCAGTTTGATGCGGAGGTAACAGGCATTACGGGCCGGAAAGTGTTGGGCCTAATCGAGCCGATAACAGTTTATAATAAAGAGAAAGAACCGAAAAAAATTAAAGCTAAAATTGATACCGGAGCCAGAACCAGTTCTATTGACGAATCTTTAGCGCGCGCTTTGGGTTTTGGTGAAGCCATTGATTTATTTCAAAAATTACATGTTCCTGAATATTCTGAACGCGAGGAAGCGGAAGAACAATTAGAAAAACTTAAGCCTCAGCTTCTGCAAACTCATCCAGATATTGTTAATCTTTCCGTAGTCAGTTCCGCGCACGGTATTTCTATTCGGATGCACATTAAAATTTCCATTGTTTTAGGGGGGCGGCTGATGACTATTTCTCCTAACGTTTACGAACGTTCTCATTTAGCTTATCCGGTGCTGATAGGAGTGGCGGATTTAACCAATTATTTAATCGATCCCACCAAAACTCCACCCAAAAAATACGTGCTTAAAAAGAAAAAAATCGCTAAAAAAATATGATTGCTTATTTATCCGGAACCATTCAACAAATAACTGCTCAAGATTTAATTGTTTTAAACCACGGTATTGGATATTTGGTGCGCGCGCCCAAAAGATTATTGACTCAACTGCACAGCGGTCAAGATGTTGCTTTATTCACTTATCAGCACATACGGGAAGACGCTTTAGATTTATATGGTTTTTTAGAGCAAGGCGATTTGCATCTTTTCCAAAAACTTATTTCAGTTTCCGGCATAGGGCCAAAATTAGGCTTGGCCATTTTGTCTCAATTTTCCGCCATCGATATTCAAGAGGCGATCAACAAAGGAGATGTCGCTTTGTTAAAAAGCATTAGCGGCGTGGGCAAAAAAACCGCCGAGCGTATTGTTTTGGATTTAAAAGGCAATATTGATGAATATTTAAAACAAACAGCAGGCGGAAAAAATTCCGTTCAGCAAGAAGCGGTTTTAGCTTTGATTTCCTTGGGATATTCGCAAGCCGAGGCTTTAAATGCGCTGACTGACATAGATAACAGCTTGACAACCGAAGAACAAATTCGCCAAGCTTTTAAAAACAAATTACTTTAGTATGAGTTTTATTTTAGCCACGGCAGAAAATTTAGCCCAAGGTGATGATTTTTTGATAGAGAAAAGCCGGGACGCGCAAGCGACTTCTGTTTTTTTACAATCGAGCAGTTGGCTTACGGTACAAGAAAATTACGGCCGTAAAGTTTACAGTTGGTTTTATCAAGATCAAAAAGGAGGAGAGATAAAAGGAGTGGTAGCGGGTATTGTCATGCCTTTGCCTTTTGGTAAAAGTTATTTTTTTTCTCCGCGCGGACCAATTTTAGAAAAAAAGTTATTGGCTGAATTTTTACAAACCTCTTCTTGGCTGGAAACAATAAAAAAAGAAAATATTATTTTTTGGCGCTTTGAACCCTTGGCGGATTTTAAGGCTTTTAATTTATCCGCTTGTCGGCAAGTGGCAGACCATGAGCCTTCTCAAACCGCGGTGTTAGATTTGTCTCTTAATGCAGATCTTTTATTTGCCAGTCTAAAACAGAAAACTCGTTATAATATTAACCTGGCCAAACGCCATGAAATAAAAATAGATTTTGTCAGCCAAGGGGACTTAACTCAACTCAAAAAAATTTTTTGGCAACTAACAACAGCCACTGGTGCGCGCCACCATTTAAAACATTTTCCTAAGAATTATTATGATAATTTGATTGATATTTTGGCTAAAAAAGGTATGCTAGAGGTGGCTATAGCCAAACACCAACAAGATATTTTGGCTATCAATTTGAATATTTTATTCGGACACAGTGTAATTTATCTATTGGGCGCCTCTGCCGAGCAGAAGAAAAATTTAATGGCTCCTTACTTATTGCAGTGGCAGGCAATTTCTCGCGCCCAAAAAGCCGGTTTTCGCTGGTATGATTTTTACGGTATTGCGACCGGCGCTCAACACAAGTTAGCCGGTGTTACCAAGTTTAAGCAGGGTTTTGCCGGGCAAACCGTCAATTATCCCGGAACTTTTGAAAAAACCATTTCTCCTTTTTGGTATTTTATTTACAAAACAGGAAAACAAATAAGATTTTAAAATTTTATGATAACCACTTTAGTTATTGCCGCGGCCGGACGAGGCACACGTATGCAACATCTTTCTCAAGACAAACCCAAACACCTGGTAGAGGTAAGGGGTAAGCCTTTTTTACATTATATTTTAGAATCGGCGCAAAAAGCCGGTTTTCAAAGAGTTATTATAGTTGTAGGTTATCAAAAAGAAAAAATTCAGGAATTTATCGCGCACTCTCCTTTTGAGGTGGAGCTGGTGGATCAAGAAAAATATGTGGGCAACAAATATGGCACTTCGGCTGTGGTGGAAGTGGTAGAACATTTGTTAGCCGGTCAGGCTTTTGTGTCTCATAATGGCGACGGTTTATTTTTGCCGCAGGCTTTACAACAAGCCATGAAAAATGATAATTTTTTTCATTTATTCGCCCAACCGTTTCCGGTGCGCAAAGGCTTAAGCGAAGTGCGGCTTGATCCGCAGGGCATGATGTTGGAGCTGGTTCCTACCACTGCTACGGTTTCTTGTTTGACTAACACCGGTCTTTACACTTTACAACCTAAAGTTTTTGATTTGGTGAAAACCGTTCCAATTTCCGTGCGCGGTGAATACGAAATTACCGATGTGTTTAATGTGTTGTGCCAACAACACCAAGTAAAAGCGCATATTCTGCATGACGCTTGGATAGAGCTGGGCAGGCCTGAAAATATTCCCCAGGTGGAGAAATTTCTGGTAAAATATCATTATGTCTAAAAAATACCTCGTAACCATTGGCGGCGGTTCTGGACAACCAGAATTATTGCGCTATCTAAAAGCCTACGAAGTCGATTTGACTGCTATGGTAACCACCATGGATAGCGGCGGATCTACCGGTTTATTGCGCCAACAATACGATATTTTGTCCATGGGCGATGTGCGTAAGTGTTTAGTGGCTTTGGCCGACAATCAAGACGTGGCCGCAACTTGGAATTTTCGTTTTTCCCACGGAGTTTTAGCAGGCCATACTTGCGGCAATCTTATTTTAGCCTCTTATTTACAGTTGCATTCCATGCAAGAGAGCATTGATCTTTGCCGGAAGATGCTTAATATTTCTCATACTGTTTTACCGATTACCGAAGACAAGACCGACCTCGAAGCTATTTTGGAAAACGGCCAAGAAATTTTTGGAGAAGTTAACATAGACATTCCAAAACATGATGCTAGTTTGCACATTGAAAAATTGACTTTAAGTGAAAAAGCCGCCGCGCCAAAATCGGTAATTAAGGCCATCGCCAGTGCGGATTATATTGTGTTTACTATGGGAGATTTGTATACGAGCATTTTGCCTAATTTATTGGTTGACGGCGTGACAAGGGCTTTAAAAAAAACCGAAGCGCCCTTAATCGCTATTTGCAATCGTACCACTAAAAAAGGAGAAACTCACGATTTTACTACGCGTAATTTTTATGAGGTGTTAACAGAATATTTAGACGGAGCAAAATTATCTTATATGTTAATAGACAATGGAGAGGTGTCTGTGCCTTCTGCTTTTCAAAAAGTAGTACACACGGAAATTCCCGCTGATACGCGCGTGATACAGCTTGATCTGGGCGACAACGCCAAGCCGCAATATATCAGTGGTAAAAAAGCCGCTCAAGCCCTTATAGATTTATGCGTTTAGTTATTGATTTTGATTATACTCTTTTTGACACCGCTTGTTTGCGCGCAAAGCTCATCATGGCGTTGGCGGATTTTGGTATTACTAAAAAACAATTTCAAGAAACGGAAAAACAGGTTTTAAAAAAAGGTGTTTATGTTTTAATTGAACACCTGCAACAGTTGTCAAAAATTTCTTCACCTCGCGTTGCGGTATCAGATCTTGTTCTCGCAGTTGATCAAGTTTTTTTTGATTTATCACCATGTGTTTATGGGGATGCGCGTGAATTTTTAGAACAAGCCAAGCAGAAAAAAATACTTATTACCATTTTGTCCTTTGGTCATTTGGCTTTTCAAAAAAGAAAAATTTTAGCTTCCGGTCTTGATGCTTGGGCGGATGAAGTAATTGTTACGGATCAACCCAAAGAAAAAATTATTGACAAATGGGATAAAAATGATATAATTTTTATTAACGACCGTGGTCAAGAAATTGATAAAATCAAGCAAAAATACCCGCAATTGCAAGCTGTGTGGTTGCACCGCAAGCATACGCCCTATGATACCGAACCCTGTCACAGAGCAGACCAAGAATTAGCGAAATTTAATTTTAACAAGATTATTAACTAAAAAATATGGCTTACGAAACTACCTTTACTTTAAATGGTAAACAATACACTTTTGAAACAGGAGAGGGATTGACATCAGATCATATTACAAAATTAAAAGATTATTTATTAAGAGATCCGGAAAATGTCAATAAGTTTGTTGATGATAACGGCAAACCCGTTTTGTCTGGAAACTGGAGTGGGTTTACCAGAGTTGGTAAGATTAGATATGATTTTTTTTATGCGAATAAAAGATTTGAGGTAGAGAATAAAAACGGTCATCGGTTTATTATTTCTGCGGCAAAATAATGAAAGTTTATTCTGTTACCGAGTTTCGAGAAGAGGTTAATGAACTTTTAGAACAGGTAACAGTGGCAATTAGCGGTGAGATAAGAGATTTTCACGTGGCGCAAAATCGTTTTGTGTGGTTTTCTTTGGCTGATGAAAAAACCACTATCAGCTGTTTTATGTTATCTTTTCAGTTAAAATTTCCGTTAGCAGATGGCATGAAAATTAAAGCTGTGGGCTCGCCGACTCTTTTTAAAAAAGGACAGTTTGTTTTTCGGCCGCGGCAGATAACGCTTGCGGGTGAGGGTAGTTTGCAAAAAGCTTATGAGATTTTAAAAAGCAAGTTAGAAAAAGAAGGTTTGTTTGCGGCTGGAAGAAAACGTCTTTTACCGCGTTTTGTGCAAAACATCGGGTTAATTACCAGCAAAGACGCGGCCGCATATACAGATGTGTTGCGGATTTTAAAAAATCGTTGGGCCGGATTAAACTTAGTGCACGCCAATGTGAATGTGCAAGGACAGCAAGCCGTAAACAGTATAGTGCAAGCCGTTACAGATCTGAATCAGCAATATCCTCAGTTGGAATGTATTATTCTTACGCGCGGCGGTGGAAGTTTGGAGGATTTGGCCGCGTTTAACAGCGAAGAGGTGGCGCGGGCGATTTTTTCTTCATCCATACCGGTGGTGTCGGCAATTGGCCATGAACGTGATATCACGATTGCCGATTTAGTGGCAGACGTGCGCGCCGCAACTCCCAGTAACGCCGCGGAGTTGGTTGTTCCGCACAAAGACGATGTGTTGGTAGAGATCCAACATATGACAGAAAACATGGAACAAAATTTGCATAATCGTCTGAATGAGTATAAAAATAAAATTGGACAATCTTTGAACATTTTAGAACACTCGGTACGCGACCACGAACAGCGGTTTATTAGCTTACAAAATTCTTTACAGCGCACTTTAGATAATTTTTTAACAGATATTTCGATAAAAAAACAACGATTGATTTCTTTTGTGAAACTATTAAATTCACTTCATCCCCAAAGAGTTTTGGAGCGTGGTTATTGCATGGCTCTGAATAATTCTGGAAAATTGTTAAAAACCGCTAAACAGGCAACGCAACAAAAACACTTGATCATTAAATTTGTTGATGATAAGCTAATGATTAACGTTAAAAACAGTTAAATATATGCGTCAAATCAAAAAAGACAGGGGTTATGCAATGATTTATTTAGATTCTTTACAAGAATTAGAAAAAGAAGATATAAATGCCGACATTGTGATTTTAAAAGATAAAGACGAGCATGGTATTTATCAGCCGGAAAAAATTTTTTGGAAAAAGGTAATAACCTCCTTAGAGTTTGGGGAAACTTTAAAAAGCAAAAAAAGGAAACAACTGAACAAAACCAAACAACAAGTTTTAGCTCTAGGTATTAGATTAAAATGGGAGGAGGACTTAACTCAAAATTCCTATTTAAAATTTTTAGAAAAATATCAAAAAGTTATCAGTGGCATGAAACACGGAAATTTATTTTTAAACGAAAACTGGTATACCGAGAAGATTATAGATCAGAAGAAAAAATACTCCGGTATATTTTTTTATCAAGAAGAAAAATTTTTAGGAGGAGCCATTGTAGCGTTTGCAGATAAAGGTTTCTATGTTGGTTATGTAGCGCACGATAAATTTTCTTATAAAGAACTTAATTTGGGTTTAAGCCCCTTAATAATTGATGAAGTATATCGCCAAGCTGTTGAGCGAAAATTATCTTTTATTAGCTATGGTAGAGATCGTAATTTATACGGAGTAATGAACTCTTTTGAATTATTGCGATTTAAAAAAACCTATGGTTTTTCCGTTTTTTTGCCAGAAGAGGGATTGATAAAACAAACTGTTTTTTTCCCTAAAAAATTATCAGAAATAAACTTTATCGGTTGTTTTTTATTGTTAGATAATGATAAGATTGGTTTGCATATTTTTACAGATGAAGAAGTAGAAGCATCATCTTATTGTCCGGAAAATATCCTTTCTACTGAAAAGTCGTCTTTGGTAGAATTATTTTTAAAGCATAAAAATTATTTAGAAAATTTTATAAAATAAGCCATGAAGCCTATTGAATATAGAAAATACATTACTTGGAAGATTTTTTTAGAAAATATTAAAGATCCTTATATTTTTTTTGGCAAAAAACCAAAAAAGAGAATAAAACGCTCTTTAGAAAAAATTAATGCGCAAGCAGAGTATAAGTTTAAAATAGTAGATGTAGACAATTCATTTTTAGAAAAGTTTACCCCACTTTATAAAAATAATATTAATGAAAAGTTTACTCCTATTATTTATGATGTTGTTGACAATATTTTAGAAAATCAAAAAAATGGTCGTCAATATAAAGCCATATCCGTATTTAAAAAAGATGAATTTGTTGGAGGATTAATTTTTAGTATAAGAAAAAACAGTCTGTCGGCTGCCTATAAAGTTTTCCCAAAGGAATTGGATAATTTTAAATTACCTATTAGCCCTACTCATATTGCCGAATATTTATTTATTAACTACGCTATTAATTGTGGTAAAGAATTTATTTCTCACGGAAGAGATTTAAATGCTTTTGGTTTTAAATATAATATTGGGCTAGCTATTTTTAAATTAAGCTTAGGGTGTATTCCTTTTGTGTCAATTTCGGATAATAATGAAATATTGACGTTAAGTCAATTTCCGGACAACAAGGACATATTATTATTTATAGGCAAAGATATTGATTCACAAATTAACCAGATGATTTTATTATCTAAACAATCTGAGGATAATTTAAGAGAGAAATATAAAGAGCTATTTAATAATTCTGCAATAAAATTATCAATTATTAATTCATAATATGCCAAAAAAATTATTGAAAAATAAACAAAATTCTTTTTCAGAGCAACTAAAAAAATTGGAAGAGATTGTTTTATTAATGGAGCAAAAAGATGTTGATTTGGAAGATAGTGTTGTAAAATTAGAGGAAGGATTAAAATTGGCTGAAAAATTAAAAGCCATATTACAAAAGACTGAAAATAAAATTGTCAGTCTTAAAAATAAATACAGGCAAAATTAAATATTATGAAATTAAAAAAAATATTAATTCTCAACGAAGACAATGACTGGAATAAACGACTGCCAGGTATAAAAAATTCTCAACGAGAAGCCTATGAATTTTTTTATACTCGGGCGTGTAAAGAGTATGGATTAGAAATTTTTAGAGCTAACCTGAATTGGTATAAGACAGGGACTTTTAATAAGGCTTGGACATATAAAGATAATGTATGGATCAAGCTTAAAAATAGCATTAAACCAGACATTATTATGGATTGGGCATTTCTTAATGATAAAAATATTGAAAAAAAGAGAGAAATATTGTCAAATTTTATTACCACCACCCCCCTTGACTTGCAATTATTAGTTGATGATAAATTAATGACCAACATGATGTTTTCAGATATGACCGTTAATTATTTTACTGTTCATAACAATGATGAATTAAAATTAGTTTTACCAAAAATTAAATCATCGAAAGTTGTATTAAAGCCTAGGTTTGGTGCGGGCGGTTACGGTATTAAAATATTGACCAAATACAAGGCAACAAAAACTAAAATTTTAGGAAGAACTGTAGTTGAAGAATTTTTAGACTCTTCTAAGGGGGTACCGGGAATTTATAAGGGTGTGCATGATTTTAGAGTTATTATCACCGGTACAAAACTAATTGCTTCTTTTATTCGTACTGCTGCTCCTGGTACAAAATTATGCAACGTTTCTCAAGGCGGATCGATAATTCCTGTACCACTTAATAAAATCCCTCAGGCAATTAAAAGAGTTTTAAAAATTATAGAAAGAAAACTTGTAATTTTTCCATACAAAATTTATTCAGCTGATTTCTTTTTTAAAAACCAAAAACCCCTCCTAATTGAACTTAATTCTAAATCCATGATTTCTCTGCCGGCTGAATTTTTTGCTTTAGAATCGCAAATTCAATATGGTTATTTAGATTATCTCTCTTCAATCGTTTATAAAAATAAAAAATGAAAAGATTAAGCGCATTTATTTTTGGTTTCGGGATTACGGGTGTTATTTTAATTATTGGTTGTATTTTTTTCTTTTATGTCACTAGTCCCAATCGTTATAATGTTTTGGTGGTAGGCTCGGATCAAAGAGGCAGTGAACGAGCACGTTCAGATGTGATGTTTGTTTTGTCCATTCCCAAACAAGGAGATAAAAATCCTTTTATGTTAAGCATACCGCGCGATACCAAAGTGGAAGACGCGGAATGGGGTTTGCAAAAGATGACCCATTTTTACGCCCTGGGCGATCGTCCTGATGACGGCAAAGAATTGGGTAATATTGATTTAACTAAAAAAGAAGTCGAAAATTTGCTTGATATTGAAATTGACGCAACAGTCGAGGTTACCTTTCAGAGTTTTGCTGAACTGGTAGACGCTTTAGGCGGGGTTGCCATAGAACAGCGCGCAGATACCGGAGAGCAGTTTAACGGTGTAGACACCTCGGCACTAACCGGTAAAACCATTTCCGGAGAAGAAGCGCTAACGGTTATTCGCGATCGTTTTACCGGTGGCCGTTCGGATTTTAATCGCCAAGCGGACGAGCGTCAGGTATTTCAAGGCCTGTTTAATAAAATTAAAAAACCCGCTCAAGCTCAACAGCTTTTAAATTATTTTACAGATTCAGCTCAAGCGCGCTTGCATTACAAAAAAGTTAAGGTCGTTCGTTTTTTAATTGGTGCACTTATTGCGCGCAAAGGCAGTGTGTCCATTGCCGGCATGGATCAAGAGTCTTTACCAGGGCAAAGCGATTATATTTACACTCCGGATTTCGGCAAAGAGCTTTATTATTGGGTGGCAGACGAAGAAGCCATCAAAAATTTGGTTGACAAAAATTTTAGATGAACAAAAAAAAATTAGATATAAATTGGTTTTCACGGTTAGAAAAATTTAATAAGTATGGTGTTGTTTTATGTTTTGATGCAGAATTCAAACAGTTTGAGAAACAGAAAAAATTGTTTTTTCAAAATAAAATTAAAAATCCTAGTTTCAATTATTATAAACTTTCCGATGTCTCGATCCGGGAAGTGGTGATGGCTTTGGAAAAGCTTTGGAAAGATATTCAAAAAAAAGAGAAAAATCAAATAGTTAGGGAGGCTTATTGGGGTTGTATCAAGCATAATATAACGGTTGCCAATCTTCTTCATCAAGCTTTTCTTAAAAAAATGGATAGTTATTTATATTATTCCATCAAGGCGTTTGGCGCTCCGGATATTAATATTTTTTATCAAGACTTGATTTTTATCCGGAACAGTATCACTACAGGTAAAAAAAGTTCAAAAAAGGAAAGGGTTTTAGTTGCAAAAAAATTAGAAAATTCTTTAGAAAAGATGTTAAAATTGATAAAGAATAAAAAGAATAAAAATGTATATAAAAAGGAGGTAAAAGATAAAATTTTAGAAAATATTTATCAGAAAACCCAAGGAGAATTTCAACAATTATTACAAGAAGAGCGGATATATGAAGCTCAAGAAATTAAAAAAGTTTTGATTTTGGCCTTAAAAAAATTTGGCATCAAAGGGTGGGGAGTAATTATCAATAAAGGAGCCAGCGATAATATTAATGTTAATCACGAGAAAAAAATTATTGTTATTCCTCATAATCGTTGTGTAGACGCGAGTTATTTGTATGTTGTGATAATTCATGAGGTTTTAACCCACATTTTAAGATTTTGTAATGGTTTACAGTCACCCCTGCTTTTATTAAGTAGCGGTTTGGCGGGTTATTTAAAAGCAGAAGAGGGTTTGGCGGTGATGCGAGAGCATTGTATTATGGGAGAACACAACAACTCTAAATTGATAGCCTTGCATTTTGCTATTTGTTTAGCAATTGGCCTAGATGGTACAAAAAGAAATTTTAGAGAAGTTTTTGAAATAATGAAAAATTATCATTATTTTGATTACCTTGTAAATATCAAGATGTCTCATGAAGTTGCATTAGAAAAATCTCAGGAAAGAGCTTGGCAAAATTGTGTGCGTATTTTCAGAGGCACAGATTGTTCTACTAGAGGTGTTGTATTAACAAAAGATTTAGCTTATCGCGAGGGCAGTGTTCATATGTGGAATTTTTTACAAAAAAATCCTCAAGAAATTCACCGGCTTGATGCTGGAAAATATAATCCTATGGATAAATCGCATCGCTATATTTTAGATCAACTGGGGATAAAATAATTTTTATGTTCAGAGCTTCTCCCTTTAAGCTGAATATGTTTGCCAACTGTCCACAGCAATATAAGTTTACTTATATTGATTTTTTGGCTAAAGAATACAAAACCCCCAAGCCTTATTTAACTATGGGTGCGCACGTGCATAATGCTTTGAAGGATTTTTATGAACAGCTGGAAATTCCAGATCGTAATTTTGCACAGCTAGAAAAAATTTTACGCAAACGATGGAAAGAAAACAGAGAGGGTTTTATCAACCGCGAAGAAGAGGCCAAGTGGGGCGTAAAAGCCCTACAGATGTTGCGTTTATTCGTGCACCGGATGGATTTGGAAATTACGCCGGTGATGTTGGAGGATTATTATGATGTGGAAATTGATCCGGAGCTTAAAATTTTAGGCCGCATTGACCGCGCGGATTTGCTAGCAGACGGCAGTTTACACGTTATTGATTATAAAACCGGAAAATATAATAAAGAAGAAGTGTTAGAAACTCAGTTGGTGCTATACGCGCTGATAGTTTCCGCCAATCAAAAAAAACCGGTTACCCGTGCCAGTTATTTATTTTTGCCTACGTGGGATTGGCACACCATAGAGATTTCTCAAGACCAAGCAGAAGAGGCGGTGCCGCAAGTAAAAGAACAAGTGGAAGCGATTAAGAAGGAAAAAGAGTTTTGTCCCACACCGAATAAATATTGCAAAAATTGCGATTTTTTGGAAATTTGTCCGGCTAAAGCCGAGGTGCGGTTGATGATTGACAAGGATAAATAATAGTTTTGGCGCAGGATACTCGCTATTAAAAAAGTGTGTTATATTTAGTTTATGCAAAATACGGAAAAAAATATTATAGTTTTTGATGTGGAAACCAAGAAAACTTTTGATGAAGTGGGCGGTCGCGATCATTTTGATAAATTGGGGATTTCTTATGTGGGAGTATATTCTTATGCACAACAGAAAATGTTTGGTTTTTTTGAGAAAGATCTGCCTGTTTTGGAAAAAATTCTGCTGGCGGAGCGGCCGTTGTTAATCGGGTTTAATTCTTTGCATTTTGATGTACCGGTTATGCAGCCTTATTTTTCCAAACTAAATTTAAGTCTTCTGCCGCACTTGGATATTTTAAAAGAAATTGAGAAAACGTTGGGACATCGTTTAAAATTGGATTCGGTGGCGCAAGCTACTATTTTTTCCGGTAAATCCGGCGATGGTTTGGATGCCATTCGGTGGTATCGGGAAGGAGATTTGGAATCTTTAGCTAAATATTGTTTGGAAGATGTGCGTATTACGCGCGATGTTTATGAATTTGGTCTGCGCCAGGGAAAGTTGTATTATCACTCCGGAGGAGAAAAAGTACCTATTGATATTTCTTGGGCTAAACAGCCGACAATTTTAGCGCAATTGCAAGAGGCTTTTAAAAAACACCAACAATTAGATATAGAATATTTTGAAATAGATGAAAATAATCATGCGGAAATTGTGCCGCGTCGCATTGAAATTTTAAATATGGAAAATGAACGTAGTTTCGAGGCTTATTGTTACAAGAAAAACAACAAAACAAAATTTTTAGTTTCTAAAGTTTGGAAAATTGAAGAAACCGGCAATACTTTTGCTCACCAAGAGAGTCTGTTTTAGTTAAATTGACGAATAATACCCACCACTTTGCCTTGAATGATGACGTTTTTTGTTTTGATGGGGTTATATTTGGGATTTCTTGGTTGTAAACGAATGTAATTGCGTTCTTGATGAAATTCTTTTAACGTGGCCGTGCCGTCTTCTAAAAGAGCAACGACAATATCGCCGTCGTTGGCATATTCTTGTTTGTTAATAATGACAAAATCTCCATCATCAATAAAACTTTCAATCATAGAGTCTCCCTTTACTTTTAGCACATAGGCGTCTTGACGCTTAGCTAGACTGGCGGGTACGGTTAAGGTTTCGGACATGTCTTCAACTGCTTCAATAGGAGAACCGGCTGTAATCAAGCCGGCAATTGGCAAACTGAAAGACGAGCCTTCTAAATATGCTTCTTCAAAACTTTTTTGGCTGGGCGGAGTAACCTCAATTTCACCATCGGTTTTTTTGATGAAACCATGTTTTTCCAAATATTCTAAATGTTCGTGCACGGTAGCATTAGAGGAGAGTTTGAAGTGAGCGGCAATATCGCCTAAAGTAGGAGCATAGCCATGTTCAATAATGAATTTTTTTAGAAAATTAAGGACAAGCTGTTTCTTTTTTGGTAAAATTTTGCTCATAAGTTATTCGGTTAATGTTCGGTTATCTGTAGTATAACCAAACAAAAACCGAACGTCAAATAGAATAAGTTTATAAATTGTGGATAACTGATAAAAAAATTTTTTAAAGAAAAATTTTAGATTAGGTCTGGTCTAGCAAGTTTAAATGTGGTATAATTAAAATGTTAGCATAATTAATTAAGGAGGAAAAAAATGAATTATTATATTGAAGTACTGAAAAAGTACGCAGTATTTAGCGGCCGGGCTAGTCGCAAAGAATACTGGATGTTTGTTTTATTTAATTTGATCATTATTGTTGCTTTGAGTATTGTTGAAAGTATTTTGAACAGCAACGGGATTTTGGGAGGACTTTACAGCTTGGCTGTATTATTACCGGGCTTGGGCGCGGCCATTCGCCGTTTACACGACATCGATCGCACCGGTTGGTGGTTGTTGATTTCTTTAATTCCTGTTTTGGGATTTATTGTTTTAATCGTATTTTTAGCCACCGCCGGCAATAGTGGCGACAATAAATACGGCCAAAAACCAAAAGATTTAGAACCAAAAAGCACAAATTAGAGAGGGCTTTTAATATTTTTTAACGCTTGAGTGGTCACTTGGGTATAACGCATGGTGGTGCGAATGTTGTTGTGTCCCAAAAGTTTTTGGATATAACGAATATCTGTGCCGTTTTCCAGTAGATGCGTGGCAAAACTGTGACGTAAAGAATGAAATGTCGCTGGTTTTACAATATGAGCACGCAATAGAGCTTGCTTGAAAACTTTCTGGGCAGTAGTTGTAGTTAGTTTGCCGCCGCGATTGCTTTCAAAAACATAATCTGATGGTATTTTATGACGCGTAAGTTTTTGCAGCGGTACAATAAGTTTTTCAGAAAAAATAGTTAAGCGGTCTTTGCGACCCTTGCCCTGTCGTACAAATACTGTCTTGTTAGCATAATCCAAATCTTGAATCTTCAAATTAACCACTTCACTTACGCGTAGCCCAGTAGCATAAGCTAAAGCCATTAATGTGCGATGCTTTAAATTTTTAGTTAGTGTTAGTAGTTGATTGATTTCGCTGTTTGTTAAAATTTCCGGCAGTTTGGAAGGTTTTTTAGCATAAGGAATTTTTATAAAATCGTGACGCTGACAAATTTGCAACATCACAAAATGAATAGCCTGTACATAAAGACGAATGGTCTGCGGTTGAACTCCGGAATCAAGTTTATAGTGTAAATATTTTTCTATTTGCTCATTTGACAGGATTGCTAATGGTTTTTGAAAATAACGATAAACATCTTTGGCGACCGAAGTATAAGCTGAAATTGTTTTTGGGCTATAATTCTTCAGCCGCATTTTTTGCTTGATTGTTTCAATAAAATTTGACATAATATAAGTATAAAAATAAACACCCATAAAAAAGGGTGTCCGTATCGATATCCTAACAAAATCTTCCAATTACAGCAAATTAGTTTGGATATCCGCTAGTTATGTGAAATAAAATTCTTTCTTTTTTCTTTTTTGAAATTTGTTTTTTAATAATAAGGAAAAATAAGTTTTTTTATTTATTTATATAGGGGTAATAAGGTGTTTTTTCTGCCCACAAAGGGGCAGTAAAAAACGATTTCTATTTTATAATAAACTACGCTATAATATAGACAGTTAAGTTCAATATTTTATTAAATATGCCTAAAATTAAAGATATTCCAAAATTTGATCGCCCCAGAGAGAAATTTCTGGAAAAAGGACCCGATGCCCTGACAAATAGTGAGCTTTTGGCTATTTTGCTTGGCAGTGGAATCAAGGGAACAAATGTGAAGGTGTTGTCGCAAAAAATTCTGAAAAAATTCGGGGATAATCTGCTGAATGCCTCGGTTGACGATTTAATGCAAATTTCAGGCATAGGGCAAGCAAAGGCATTGCAAATTTCTTCTGCACTTGCCTTAACAAAGAGAATTTTTGACAAGCAAAACTCTTTGGATAATTTGATTTTATCGGCACAGGATGCTATCACTCTGGTTTTAGATTTAAAAGACAAAAAACAAGAACATCTGATTTGTCTCTATTTAAACGCACGCAATGCTCTGATAAAAAAAGAAACGATTTCAATCGGGACATTGGATAAAAGTATTATTCACCCGAGAGAAATTTTCGCTCCAGGACTGGAAATGCACGCCGCTGGCGTAATACTCGTCCATAATCACCCTTCGGGTGATTCAAGTCCAAGCGAACAAGACAAGCAAGTGGCTAAAAGAATAGTCGAGGCTGGACAATTGATGGGTATCAATGTTATCGACTTTCTAATTATTGCAAAAAATGGCGTGCATAGCATACTTGGTGAAATTAAAAACACGGAATTGGTAAACACAGATTATGTCGCCGAGGGTTCGCAAGCATCTCTATTCGATTTATTGGTAGATGCAAATCAAGTTTATTTTTATGATAAAAGCTCCATGGCAAAAAACAAAAAGAAGAATGATAATTTGAAATTTATAGATTTATTCGCAGGTATCGGTGGTTTTCATATTGCATTTCATAATGCTGGAGCGGAATGTGTTTTTGTTTCAGAATGGGATGGGCCTGCTCAAAAGACGTACAGGCACAATCTTTACAAAGTTTCTCCAGAAATGTTTGATTCTGGAAATTTTATCGGAGATATTACAAAAGTTAAAGCAAAAGATATTCCTGATTTTGATATTTTAACAGCAGGATTTCCTTGTCAGCCATTTTCTCAAGCCGGATTTAAGAAAGGGTTTAGTGAAACTCGTGGAACCTTATTTTTTGATATTGTAAACATAATTAAAGAAAAAAAGCCAAAGGCTTTTTTTCTGGAAAATGTGCGTGGCTTATTGAGTCATGATGATGGAAAAACATTTAAAACCATAGAAAGAATCATTACAAAAGAATTAGGATATTCTTTCTTCCCCCAAATCGTTAAGGCCTCTGATTTCGGATTACCTCAGCATCGCCCTCGTCTTTTTATGGTTGGCTTTAGGGATACTTCGATAGATTTCAAATTTCCAGAACCAATCAAGGAATTAAAATACACCCTGTCGGACATTTTCAACGGTACATGCGATAAGAAAATCGGCTTTACTTTGCGTGTTGGTGGACGTGGAAGCAAAATAACTGACCGTAGAAATTGGGACGCTTATCGAGTTAACGGAAAAATTGTTCAGCTTGGGCCAAAAGAAGGGCTAAAAATGCAAGGCTTTCCCGATTGGTATGAATTTCCACCAAATTTTTCGAAGGTTCAATCTATGAAACAACTTGGAAATTCAGTTGCCGTCCCGGCAATTCAAGCAGTTGCCGAAGAAATAGTTAAAACTTTAAAAAAACATGAAAAAAGAAAATAACAAAGGAGAATGGTCGGAATTTTATGCTTTCCTAAAGATTTTAGATGAAAGAAAAATTTTTGCCGCTGATAAAAATCTCGAAATAATTGATGGGAAGTTTTTTGTTTTTCATAAAATTATCAGGGAAGAAAAGGATGAATCAACTAAATTTTACGATATTTCTCAGTCATCAACGCAGGTCTTAATAACTGATGAGGAGGGCAAACTGCTAAAAGAATTTAATACCGCTTCGCTCAAAGAAAAAACTTTGAAAATATTTGAAAAAATAAAAAACGAAAAAAGCCGTTCTTTTAATATTCCCGAAGCGCAAGAGTTGATGAAAGAGTTGCTTTGTACAAAAATCAAGGCCAGCAATGAAAAGAAAGCTGATTTGGTGGCGATTATTTATGACAGAATTTCAAAAACAATGCCGATGCTCGGTTTTTCCATAAAGTCTATGGTCGGCGGAGCTTCAACATTACTAAATTCAGGATTGACGACAAATTTTATTTATGAAATTAAGGGATTTAAGGGCGATGTTTCCACAGTCAATGCCATTGAAACAAAAGCACAAATTCGTGATCGCATAAGTGAAATCGCAAAACAAGGCGGAACCTTTGAATATGTCGGGGTTTCAAATGAACAATTCGGATTCAATATGAAAATGATTGATACGGTTTTACCTGAATTTATTGCCCAAATGCTTTTGGATTACTTTTCAAATACACATAGAACTGTTGCCGAATTAACCAAAGAGCTTTCCGAGAATGAAAATATGAAGAAAAAATTCGGTTTGTCGCTGACAAATTACGAATATAAAATTAAAAACTTTTTGGATGCGGTTGCTCTTGGCATGGTTCCAAGTAGGCCATGGGACGGATTTTCAAAGGCACATGGTGGCTACATTGTAGTAAAAGAAAATGGCGACATCGTTTGTTATCATCTGTATAATAGGGATGAGTTTCGCTCCTATCTATATGAAAATACAAAGCTGGATACACCAAGCACCACTAAGTTTAAATTCGGAAAGATTTATATTGAAAATGGGAAAAAATACATAAAATTAAATTTACAGATTAGATTTTTGAAATAAAATCAATTTATGAATTGAACCTTGCATATATGGAAAATAAACGAAAACATCTTGAATTTATACAAAACATAATTAGCCGAATGGCTGGCAGTTTGTTTTTTCTAAGAGGTTGGACGATTACTTTAATCGGTGCATTACTTGCATTATTTTCAAAAAACAATAGTCCGGATTATGTTTTCTATTTTTTGATTGTTATCGTCCTTATTTTTTGGATTCTAGACGGATATTTTCTATCCCAAGAGCGTTCATATAGAGATTTGTATAATTATGTTAGAAAACTAAAAGAGGAAGAGATTGATTTTTCCATGAATATAAGTGAATATCAAAAACTCAAGAAAAATACTATCATTTTTGCAATGTTTTCTACGACCCTTTTGGTTTTCTATCTACCTTTGGTAGGTATAGCATTTTTTATTATATATAAGTTAAAATAAAGATATGGCAAGAAGAGTATTTTTTAGTTTCAAATATAAAGATGTTTCACGAGCAATGGTCGTGAGAAATAGTTGGGTAACGCAAGGGAAAGAGGCTGCTGGCTTTATAGATGCGGCTGACTTTGAAAAAATAAAACAACAAGGAGACCAAGCAATTAAAAATTGGATTGATAATCAGTTAAGAGGAACATCTGTCACAGTTGTGCTTGTGGGAGAAAAAACTTGCAATAGCAGGTGGGTAAAATATGAAATAGCAAAAAGCATAGAAATAGGAAATGGTCTTTTGGGGATTGATGTAAGTAAGATAAAGGATCTTCAAGGTAATACCTCCGAAAGATGTGGAAGAATTCCGAGTGGATACAGCTTTTATCTATGGAATAGTGATAATGGATATAAAAATATGGGAGATTGGATTGAGAAGGCAGCGAAAGATGCAAATAGATAGCAAATTACTGATTAAAAAGACAATAAGGAGTTTTTGAATTTTGGGCATTCACCCCTGACCCCTCTGCCCAAAATCAAAAACAAAAAAACTTATTTATTATTTAGAACAAAAGCAAATTTAAAAAAAGAAAAAAGAAAGAATTTTACATCACATAACAAGGCATATCCGGTTCAAAAATTTTGCACTTTTAATAACTAACAACTAAGGAAAGCAAAATTTTCTCTCCCAAATTTTTCTTACGCTCCGCTTCAGAAAAACTTCGGATATGCCTAACGTTAGGCGAAAAATTTTACGGCATCTATTATTAATAATTATTATGGTTGAGGGATTTCAACAAAAGAAACAAGAAATAAAGAAGCAGCCCGACACAG
>Ga0208977_1000345_pt1 | contig 41154 bp, 37 predicted proteins | sample RifOxyA2_FD_184030 | JGI IMG/M metagenome (GOLD analysis project Ga0208977, IMG submission 184030) | Groundwater microbial communities from Rifle, Colorado - Rifle Oxygen_injection A2 (SPAdes) | ecosystem: Environmental > Aquatic > Deep subsurface > Groundwater | place: Rifle, Colorado, United...
AGCTTCCGGAGTGAAAGAAATCAAATATTCTATTGGCGGTTCACCGTTTACTACTTACAACTTACCGCTTACCATTAGTACAGAAGGAATCCACACAATAGAATACTGCTCAACAGACAATATTGGGGATGTTGAAATCTTACAATCTCTAACAGTTTACGTAACAAATATAAGTGAATATGCGGCGTTTGCATTTGAAGAAATTAATTTTAGCGGCCAGGGTAAAATTTATGGTGATGTAAAAAGCAACGGGTCAATAAAACTTGATGGCCAGGCATTAATAGCTGGCAACGTTAGTGCACAAACAGTAACTGTTACAGGTCAAAGCCAAATAACAGGAACAATCACCCAAAATGCACCTGCAATAAACCCATATTTGATAGATTTATCTACAATTCAGGGTTATGTTTCACAAAACAACGATAATGCAAACATACCTTTAACTTCACAAGGCAACCAGGCAATAATAAACGGAGTTTTAAAATTATCAGGCAAGGATTCTATAACAATTACTACAGGTACATATTATTTATGCGGGATAGAACTATCAGGACAGTCAAAACTGTATTTCAAAGGTAAGATAGAGATATTTTGTACAGGGAAGATTTTTATATCCGGCCAGAGCGAGGTGTACAAAGAAGATTTTAATTCGTATAATTTGATAATCTATTCTAATAGTGTAGAACCTATACAGGTAAGCGGCCAAGGGGAAATGCTGGGAATAATATATGCGCCTTATAGTGATATATCAGTTGACGGCCAGGGAATAACAATAAGCAATGTGTTTGGTAAAACAATAAGTATAAATGGCCAGGCAAAAATAAAAGGAACCAGTTATAATGGTGAATTAGCAGTTTCTTCGGTAAAACCAAAAAAGGTAAACAAGGTTCAGGCTGATTCAACATTTAAATTAAAACAGGTTTATGTGTATCCAAATCCTGTTGAATATAGTAATCATCCTATTATCCACGTAGAATTAGGAATAGCGGATATAGTGGAGATAAGAATATATAATATGGCTGGTGAGTTAGTTAATAGTACACAATTAACTAACTATACGACAAAGAACAATGAATACTGTTACGAATATTCCTGGAATACAGCAGGAATGGCAAATGGTGTTTATGTGTGTCTTGTGAGAGCGCAGAAAGGTCATGAAACAATTAAGGTACTGAAAAAAGTGGCTGTTGTTAGATAAGTGCATGCGGAAATTATCAGCTAAATTAACTTCAGTCCTTACCTTTCGTTATACTAAAATCAATTACGCAACTTAAAAGTTGCGGCTACAAAAAAGGGGAAAATGGAAAACACAACTAAAAAGATTGCACCGATTACATTAGCAAAAGAAGCCGCCAGGTTGTTCTGGGGCAAAAAAGGCAAAAAAATAGTGGTACTAAACGTGCATAAACTTACCACCATTGCAGATTACATTGTCATAGGCACTGTAGAATCCAGCGTGCAGATGGCAACAGTGTATGACTTTATCGCTGCGCACTTTAAGCAGAAAGGCTGTTTCCAGATAGAACGCCAACAAACCAAGGTTGAGCAGTCGCCAAACTGGCGCATTATGGATTACGGCAGTGTAATTGTAAACATCATGACCCAGCCCACAAGAGAATTCTACTCACTGGAAAAAATATGGCACAAAGCACGCAAACTTACATTCAGGTAATAAAAGAGCAAATTGCTTCCCGGCTTGCACTTGAAAAAGGTTTTGAATTCACTCTGGAAGTTCCACCCGGAAATATCCACGCGGATTTATCTACCAATATTGCCTTAATACTTGCCAAAAAAAACAAAACCAACCCTAAAACCATAGCAGAAGAGCTTATTGCTAAACTGCAGGGCCTGCCCTATTTTGAAAAAATAGAGTTTTTAGCGCCCGGCTTTATAAACTTTCATTTCAAAATATCCGCTTTAAAAGACGAATTCAACAAAATCCTGACTCTTAAAGACAAATACCCGGAAATTAACCTTTCAGACAACAAACCCGTACTTATAGATTTCGTATCCAGCAACCCCACGGGCCCACTGCATATTGGCCACGGCAGGGGCGCGGTAATTGGCGACAGCCTGGCAAAAATTTATACCCAGCTGGGTTATAAAGTTTTAAAAGAATATTACATCAACGATGTGGGCACCCAAATAGACTTTCTGGCAGAATCCGTGCTGGTACAGGCAAAAATCCAAAAAAATGAAGATGTAAGTAGTTTTAACACCGAAAAACATTATAAAGGTTCTTATATAGCAGACGTAGCAAAAGCCTTGCTTGAAAAACATAACAACCAAATACCGGAAATCAGTGTTATCAAAGAATTTGCCGTTGACAAAATAATGGACCTGATCAAACAGGACCTGAAAGATTTTAACGTGGCCTTTGATTCTTTTATAAACGAATCCATGCTTCATAAAGACGGAACCGTAGCAAAAATAATAGACTCTCTTAACAAAAAAGATATGCTTTATGAAAAAGACGGCGCCCTCTGGTTTAAATCTGACGATATTGAAGATGAAAAAGACCGTGTTGTTAAAAGACAGGACGGCAAATATACCTATTTTGGCGCGGATATTGCCTACCACTGGTATAAATTCAACCGCGGTTATAAACGGCTCATAAACATCTGGGGCTGTGACCACCACGGCTACGTGCCCCGGGTAAAATCTGCGGTAAAGGCCCTGGGTGAAAACCCGGAGGATGTGGATGTCCTGCTTTACCAGCTGGTATCTTTGTCAAGAAATGGCGTGCGGATAAAAATGTCTACCAGGGCAGGGGAGTTTGTAACCTTAAAAGAAGTGGTAGATGAAATAGGCTCTGACGCCGCGCGGTATTTCATGTCCACCAAAACGCCGGGCACGCACCTGGAATTTGACCTGGAACTGGCAAAAAAGAAAGCTACGGAAAACCCGATATTTTATATCCAATACGCTCATACCAGATGCTCCGGCATAATCCGCGAAGCGCAGAAAACCGGGTATAACGTTAAAGATGAAATAACTGATATAGAACTTTTCAAAGAACCCATAGAACGCACTTTAATAAAAAAACTGCTTATGTACCCGGACACTATTAACCGGTGCATCATTATACTGTCACCGCACTATCTGGCAAACTATCTGCTGGATTTGGCAGGACTACTGCATAAGTATTATGATTCCTGCAGGGTTATCACAGATGATAAAGCCCTGTCCCAGGCGCGGTTAGACCTGGTAGGCGCCGTAAAACAGGTAATACATAACGGCCTTGCGCTGTTAAGCATATCCGCCCCGGAAAAGATGTGAAAAAACAGATGCAAATAAAGTGATTACGTGGTTAGTCGTTAGTGATTAGCAATAGATTTTTAATCAAAGGAAATGAAGTGTTTTTTAAAATACCAAAAAAAATATTTGTCACATTACTTCTGCTGGCGGCTGTTTTTATAACAGGCACCTTAGGCTATGTAATTATAGAAGGCTGGAAACCGTTTGATGCCCTGTACATGACCGTTATCACCCTGGCTACCGTAGGCTACGGTGAAACAAACCCGCTTTCTAACCACGGCAGATTATTTACAATATTTCTTATTATGGGCGGTATAGGCATACTTACCTATGCTTTTACTTCCATAATGTCTTTCATAATTGAAGGCGAACTAACCGGTATCATGAGGAGGCGTAAAATGGAAAAAGAAATCCAAAATTTAAGAAACCACTACATCATCTGCGCAGACAGCGAAACAGGGGAATACGCTATTGAAGAATTCCTGAAAACCAAACAGCAGGTGGTAGTAATCAGCTCATCAAAAACCCTTACAGAAAAATTGCAGGAAAATATGCTTACCATTTTCGGCAACCCGGGAGATGACAAAGTACTGCAGTCTGCCGGCATAGAGCACGCCAGGGGGCTGGTATCCATATTAAATGAAGATAAAGACAACCTGTTTGTAGTGCTTTCCGCCAAAGGGTTAAACCCGGGCTTAAAAATAGTTACCCAGGCCATTGAAAGAGAAAGCGCCAATAAATTAAAAAAAGCCGGCGCAGACGAAGTAGTATCTACAAACCTGATAGGCGGTATGAGAATTGCCTCTGTCACTCTGCGCCCTGCGGTAGTATCATTTCTTGACACTATGCTTTACCAGACAGTAAACGGTGAACCTCTGCGCGTAGAAGAGGGGATAATTACAGAAAGCTCGCACTTAAAAGGCAAACCCCTGTCAGAATGCAAAATATCAGAAAAAACCGGCCTGATTGTTATAGCCATCAAAGAAAAACTATCAGGAAAATTTGTATATAACCCGTCCCAGTCCCACAAGGTCCTGCCGGGAGACGCCATTATAGTTATCGGTACACCCAGCCAGGCAAAACAACTCCACACCCTCATAGAAACCGTGTAAAGGAACCCATTTTTATTAAATAACAATGAAAAAAAATATTTTTGCTTTACTATTTATAAGCATCGGTGTTTTAAACGCTCAGGAAAGCGGGGGACTTTCTTTTTCTACAGAAACAGTAACTACTTTCCAGGGAAATGAACCTCTAACAATCCAAAAAAGCAGTTATGACAAAGATATTCAGGGTCTTATTGAAGACCTAAAAAACAATAAGATAAATGCAAATATAGCAATTTACTACATAGAAAAAACCATTATTAAAGAAGGTCCCAAAGATGAATACCTGGAGCATTTACTCCAATCATTGAAAGATAACCTAAAAAAAGGAAAAAAAGAAGGTAAAATACGCAGGATAGAAAACAATTTAGTGGAAATAGATAAGGGCTCAATCCACAAAGTAAGAGAACGCGATATCTATAATGTTTTTGATAGTACTACAGGTAAATATAAAGGAAAATTAGAAGTAGACGCTATAGCAGATGCTGTTTCTATAGGCAGTACTTACAATAGAAATAAATACCAAATGAATAAGGATGATAAAATAAAGTATTACGGCCAAAGAAAAGTATTTGGATTAGGTGTGATAGGAGGTGGAACGGCCAACGAATTTCCATCTGCAACAAAACAACTAGATTTAGAAAAACATATTTGTATCAGGGGTGCAGGCCTATTGTGGGAATGGTCTTTTAAAAATGGATGGGGTGTTCAATGGTTATTAGGTTCATATGTTTACAAGACAGCAGTACCTAATAGAACTTTTATTATTTATCAAGACCCATATACAATTTTTAAAAAAAGAATTGACAATCAATATGAAATAGAATTGATGTCACCTGTTATTTTTAAGAAAAACTTCTTTTATCCTTCTACGGTTTCGCCTTATTTAGGTTTAGGAATCGGTTATTTAAGAAATCAATTTTACAATTATATATTTGAGGATTACTTTTATTATGATCAACCAAATTATTATCATCCTGGTCATATTGTTGATTCTTTCAGGAAGATTACAAATAATGATACAAAGGAAATTCAGTACCTATTACCATTCCCTGTTATAGGGATTGAATTCTTTTCAAGTCATTTAGTACATATCACATTTGATGCTAAGTATATTTATCCTTTAGTGCCATTAAGAGGCACAACAGAAGACCATTCTTGGAATGGGTGGATATTTTCAACTGGTATGACCACTAATTGGTAAGAGTTTTGATTCTATAGAAACAACGATGAATATCTCAAAAATAATTGACAACAACGGCTTAAATGAGTATAATTATTAAAATTTTACGGAGGTGGGAACATGTTTAAAAGAATGACAATTTTCACGTTTTTATTTTCAACAGTATTATCCGGAAACACCCTGTATTCACAGACCGCACCGGCAGTAAAACCCGCAACCCAGCCGGCAAAAGCAGTTACCCCGGCTATTACGGTAACCGCACCGGCAGAATCTATAAAGGCAGAAACCCCGGTTTCAGCTCAGCCGGCAGCAACCCCGGCAACTCAACCAACAGCAGTTAAAACAGCCCCGGTACAGGCAACCCCTGCTACCCCGGCCGCCGCACCTGCCCCGGTAGTTGACCAGTACCCCGCAAACATTGAAAAACTTAAAGATAAAGACCCTTCAGTAAGGCGCCAGGCCGTTATGAACCTGCAAAACATAAGGGACCAGCGCGCAGTACCGTCTCTTCTTGGTATGCTTAAAGACCCGGACACTTCCGTAAGAATGTTCACTTGTGACGCTCTTGGCAGTTTCAGGTCAAAAGAAGCCGTACCGGAAATCATAAAAGCCCTTTCAGAAGACAAAGAATCACAGGTAAGGCAGATGGCAGCCGTATCTTTAGGTTACCTCAATGACAAGACAGCCGTACCAGCACTTGTAAAAGGTTTAAAAGACCAGGTAGATGGGGTACGTTTTGCCTGCGCTCAGGCACTGGGCAGTTTAAGAGCCACAGAAGCCGTAAAAGACTTAGCCGGATACCTAAAAGATGCCAACCCGAATATGAAGCGCAGCGCTCTAAATGCACTGTATAATATAGGTGACAAATCAGTTGTTCCGCAGGTAAGGGAACTGCTTACAGATACAGACCTGACCGTTAAAGTAGAAGCTATCAAAATTCTTGCCGTTTTAGGCGATGCCGAAAGCGTGCCAAAAATTAAAGCATTACTTGAAGATAAGGACAAAAAGGTAGCTGTTTCTGCCGCCAAATCACTGGCGCTTTTAAATGACCAGTCAGGCATGAATGTGGCGATAAACCTTGTAAAAGATGCTGATTCTTCTATCCGTATGACAGCTGTAGAAACCCTGGGTTATATGACGGACAAGAAGGTTATACCTGTCCTAGAAAAGGCCTCCAGCGACACCGTACCCTTTGTAAGCCAAGCCGCAAAGACAGCATTGGACAGAATTAAGTCAAAAACTGCTTCAGAAGTTAAACCCAAAAAAAAGAAATAATATAAATGAACAAACTTAAAGTAAAACTTCATATTATCACCGCCCTGTTGCTCTTAATTACCCAGGGTTTACACGCAAGTTCCGTAAGATTAGTTGATACCCCAACGGCTAATATCATCGATTATTACGCCATGGCCATAGATTTCAGGCTGTATAACAACGGCGGGGTAATATCCCAGCTGAATTTCGGGGTTTTCAGGAAACTCAATATAGGCTGTTCCTGGGATATAGACCGGCTAATAGGCACCCAGGATCCTCAACCCAGAATGCCTACTCTGAGCATTAAGTTCCGCATCTATGACGGTTCAAAGAATATGCCAGCTATAGCCTTTGGGTATGATGGCCAGGGCTATAATTACGATGAATCTTCAAGCACCTACCAAAGCAAAGAAAAAGGCGTTTATTTTGTCACAGACACAGAACTGCTGGCACAGAACCTTTTTATGCATCTAGGCATGAATATGAACTTTTCCAAAGAAAACAACAAAGATAAAACCAACGTTTTGGGTTTTATAGGTTTTGACTATACCTTAATGGATGATGAAACAAAAATAGCTACACTAATTATGGAGTACGACAACCTCTTCAAGTACATTGAAGATGCAAAACTCAACGGGGCTATCCGTATTTACCCTACGAATGACCTTACCATTGACTTTGCCTTCCGGGATATCGCCTCTCCAAGAAAGTTAAACACTGAAAGGTTTGCTCAGATAAACTATCAGACAAAATTCTAAAAACTATGGCAGATGAATTCAAAGGGCTTGAATTCGAGCGGCCCGTATTTGAGCTCGAAAAAAAGATTGCAGATTTAAGAAAAGCAGCGGGGGAACCGCATCCTCATGATGATGTGTCTCTTATTGACCTGGACAAGGAAATAATAAACCTTGAGCATAAATGCGCTGCTTTAAGGCAGGACATTTACTCAAACCTCAAGCCGCCGCAGCGGTTTCAGCTGGCACGCCACCCCAAAAGACCTTATAGCCTGGATTACATAGCCCACATTTTCACGGATTTCACAGAACTGCACGGCGACAGAAGTTTTGCAGATGACAAAGCTCTGGTTACCGGGTTTGGCATGCTTGATAACACCACTTTTATGATAATTGCCCAGCAAAAAGGCAGAACCCTTCAGGAAAGTATGGAAAGAAACTTTGGAATGATGCATCCTGAAGGTTACAGAAAAGCACTTAGAATGATGAAAATGGCAGAAAAATTCCACAAGCCGATAATAACTTTTATAGATACCATGGGCGCTTTTCCGGGACTGGGCGCAGAAGAAAGAGGCCAAGCGGAAGCCATAGCCAGAAACCTGCGTGAAATGTCTGCCCTGGAAGTACCGGTAATCTGCGTTGTGCTTGGCGAAGGCGGTTCCGGCGGCGCTTTAGGCATAGGTGTTGGCGATAAAATCCTTATGCTTGAAAACGCCTATTACTCCGTTATCACGCCGGAAGGCTGCGCGTCTATACTTTTCCACGATGCCGGCAAAGCTGCGGAAGCCGCAGAAGCCATGAAAATAACAGCAAATAATCTTTACGAATTTAAAGTAATAGATGAGATAATTCCGGAACCGCTTGGCGGGGCGCATAGAGACGTAAAAGAAACCGCAAACAACATAAAAACAGCTATCCTGAAACATTATGCCGGCTTAAGCAAAATGTCCGGCCCGCAAATACAGAAAGCCCGCTATAACAAATACCGCATTTTGGGCAATTTCGAAGAGTAATGATTTAACCATCATAACATACATAAAGGGAGGAAGTAAGATGAAAGAGTATCCAGACAAAAAAGCGCTTTTAGAAGGCATTAAAAGCACACTAACAGTAGCAAAGGACGGTTCATCAGTAACGATTATTGATGACAAAAAATTAAGAAGTTCCGTCATAGATGAACTGGTATGGAACGCGGTTTTCGGCACCGATGAAGTAAAAAATATGGCCAGGTTTGTTATCCGCCTTACGGCAAAGAAAACCGGCAACAGCCCTGCCTCTATTTATGAAATTTACCAGGCAAGAGGCGAAGGCAAAATCAAAGGGTTTACCGTGCCGGCTATCAATGTCCGCGGTTTAAGCTATGATTTCGCCAGAGCAATTTTCAGAGCCGCAAAAAAAGACAATGTTGGCCTTTTCTTATTTGAAATAGCCCGTTCAGAATCAGGCTATACGGATCAGAGGCCGTCAGAATTTTCCGCGGTTATGGTAGCTGCCGCTATAAAAGAAAATTATCCTCACCCGGTATTTATTCAGGGAGACCATTACCAGGTAAACGGGAAAAAATATAAAGAAGACGCCGCAAAAGAAATGAAAGGCGCAAAAGACCTGATTGCTGAATCTATTGAAGCGGGTTTTTATAACATAGACCTGGATACATCCACCCTGGTTGACCTTTCAAAAACCAGCCACGATGACCAGCAGAAACTTAACTATGAAATAGCCGCAGAACTTACAAAATTTGCCAGAAGCGTACAGCCAAAAGGCGTAACCGTGATGCTTGGCGGAGAAATAGGTGAAATCGGCGGAACCAATTCAAACGAAGAAGAAATGAGAGCTTATTTAGGCGGTTACCTTAAAACCATCGGCTCAATTCCCGGAATTTCAAAAATAGCAGTCCAGACCGGTACAACCCACGGCGGAGTACCTTTACCGGACGGCACAATTGCCAAAGTTAAACTGGATTTTGACGTCCTTGAAAAACTGGGCCAGATAGCCAGAAAAGATTATAAGATTTCAGGCTGTGTACAGCACGGCGCCTCAACCCTGCCGGCTGACCTGTTTGACAGATTTGCAAAAGTAGAAACCTCAGAAATCCACCTGGCAACCGAATTCCAGAACATGATTTTTGACCATCCTGCTTTCCCGGAAAGCTTAAGAAAAGAAATCAATGAATGGTGCAAAAAGAACTGCGCTTCTGAAAAGAAGGAAACAGACACCGAACAGCAGTTTATTTATAAAGCCCGCAAAAAAGCCAATGGCCCGTTTAAAAAAGCCATGTGGTCTCTTTCTGAAGATGTAAGAGCTAAAATTTCTAAAGCTCTTGAAGACAAACTTACGTTCCTTTTCAATATTCTTAACGTAAAAAACTCCGCTGAAATAGTGAAACAATACGTTAAAGTGGCGGATGTACCGGTAAAACTTCCATCAGCTGCAGGCGCTTCAGAAGAGTTTGAAGGCGCAGACTAACACAAAACCAACAAAAAAACCCGTCCCGTATTGCGGGCGGGTTTTTTTTTGAATTTCCAAGAGAGTTCACCATGATATACAAAGGGCTCGTAGAACGCTACAAAGCTTACTTACCCGTAACGGATAAAACACCCGTCATTACGCTTTATGAAGGCAATACCCCGCTATTGCGCGCAAAAAACCTTGAAAAACACTTAAAAACAGACTTCAAAATATTCCTTAAATGCGAAGGCTTCAACCCCACGGGTTCTTTTAAAGACCGCGGTATGACTATGGCCATATCCAAGGCCGTGGAAGAAGGGTCAGACACGGTTATATGCGCATCTACCGGCAACACCTCTGCCAGCGCGGCCGCTTACTCGGCGCGTGCCGGAATAAAATGTATTGTATTAATACCGGAAGGCTCTATCGCGCTGGGCAAACTGTCGCAGGCAATGATGCATAACGCCAAAGTTATTGCTGTGCGCGGCAACTTTGACGAAGCGCTTACCATCGTGAGGGAAATTAGCCAGAAATATCCTATTACGCTTGTAAATTCGGTAAATCCTTACAGAATTGAAGGCCAGAAAACAGCTTCATTTGAAATCATAGACTTCTTGGGTTATGTGCCGGATTACCACTTTATTCCGGTAGGAAATGCGGGAAACATTACCGCTTACTGGAAAGGGTATAAAGAATATATCCAATCTCCAATCTCAAATCTCAAATCTCTTGCCCCGGCTGATGCCGCAAGACGGGTTAATTCTTCTCTTCCCAAAATGATGGGCTTCCAGGCAAAAGGCTCAGCACCCATTGTAAACGGCAAACCCGTAAAACACCCGAAAACCCTGGCTACCGCCATTAAAATAGGAAACCCCGCCAGCTGGAAACAGGCGGAAGCCGCCAGAGATGAATCCGGCGGAGTAATTGACTGCGTAACTGATACGGAAATAGTGAATGCTTATAAACTACTGGCTTCGCTTGAAGGGGTATTTGTAGAACCTGCCAGTGCGGCTTCTTTAGCGGGAATGATTAAATATAAACAATCCGGAAAACTTACCAATACCAAAAACAAAACTGCGGTTTTCACACTTACCGGCCACGGCCTTAAAGACCCGGACCGGGCTATTAAATCCATAAAAAAACCTGTAGTTGTTGCCGCTGAATTTAAAAAAGTCCTGAAAATAATAGGATGCTAAACCAATACCACCACATCGGAGGAAACAAATGAGCGAAACCAGCCCGGAAACAAAACAGATTCAGATTGAAGTAGATGAACAAACATCCCAGGGTGTGTACTGCAACCTGGCCATGATAGGCCATTCAGAAACAGAATTTGTATTTGATTTTATTTTTGTTCAGCCCCAGGCACCAAAAGGCAAAGTCAGGTCCAGGGTAATCACTTCTCCGGCCCACGTAAAAAGATTGCTTATGGCAATAAATGAAAACATAAAAAAATATGAAGAACGCTTCGGTGAAATAAAAACCGTTCAACAACCTGCAGAAGAAAAAAAAGTAGGATTCTACCACTAAATCCATGCGCACAGAACTGCTTTGTATCGGCACAGAACTGCTTTACGGCAAAATCAATACCCACATTGCTTACATTGGGAGTCATTTAAGCAGTATCGGCCTGCCTCTTACCTCAGCCATCACCGTTTCCGACGAATTAGACGAAATGAAAAACGTATTTAAAGAGTCCATTGACCGCTCTGATATAATTTTTATTACAGGCGGCATTGGCCCTACCTTTGATGATTTAACCAGGGAAGCCACGGCTTTTGCACTGAATAAAAAACTTGTTTTCAGCGCCGAAATTCTGGAACAGATAAATAACTTTTTCAAAACAAGAAACGTAAAAATATCTCCTAAGGGCAACGAAAGACAGGCGTATTTAATAGAAAATGCCGTACCCATTTTTAATAAAATCGGCACAGCTCCGGGCCAGATTATTGAGCACAAAGAAAAGCTGATAATTATTTTACCCGGTCCTCCGACAGAAATGCACGCCATGTTTGAAGAATCCGTGCTTTCGCTTTTAAAAAAGAAATATGTCCATGCCATTACCAGGTCAAAAACCCTGCACATTTACGGTTTATCAGAATCCAAAGTAAATGAAATGATTTTGCCTATTGTTGAAACCGAAAGGCGCCTTGAAGGCGGGTCTGTTTCATTCACCATTCTTGCGCATTTGCAGATAGTAGATATTAAAATTACGGCTACCGGTACCAACGAACTTATTATTGATGAATTAATTCATAATATTAAAGCGGAATTTTATCAACTGTTAAAGAAAAACATCTTTTCAGAAGACCATAAAACGCTCGAAGGCGTAACCGCAGAACTATTCATGAAAAAGAAAAAAACCCTTTCAACGGCAGAATCCTGCACGGGCGGGCTGATTTCCAACCGCATAACAAACCTAGCAGGCAGTTCACTGTTTTTCAAAGGCGGGGTAGTGGCCTACTCCAACGACCTGAAAACAGGAATTTTAAAAGTAAAGCAGAAAACCCTGAATGATTTCGGCGCCGTTTCTGAACAAACCGTCCTTGAAATGGCTGAAGGTATAAAAACCATAAGTGAAAGCGATTATGCCGTGGCGGTAAGCGGTATCACAGGCCCGGCAGGCGGCTCAAAAGAGAAACCCATTGGAACGGTCTGTTTCGGGCTTATCACACCGAAGGGAAACAAACTGTTCACAGAACACTTCTATGGCTCCCGCACTGAAATCAAAGAAAAAGCCGCCAACTTCATTTTTAACCTGATTAGGCTGGAACTTTCAAAATAACCCTCATTTTTTGTTTTTACAAATCCGTTAAATTCCCGGCCTCTATACTATTTTAATAATTAATTTTATATAATGCATTCATGCGTATATTTACCGCTGTTGATATATCCGGCCCCGTAAAAGAAACAATCCTTAACATTCAAAATGAACTAAAAAACCAGCTGCCCTGCGTTAAATGGGTTGAAAAAGACAACCTGCATATAACCCTTAAGTTTATAGGCGACATTGAAGATAACGGCCTGGAAGGCATAAAAACAGCTATTTCCGGTATTGCCGGCAATTTCTCAAGTTTCAGCATACATTTAACTGACATTGGCCTTTTTCCAAATGTAAAATTCCCGAAAATTATATCCGCAAAAATTGAAAAGGGAAACGACCACCTGAAAGAAATTTCCGGTGCGCTTAATACCGGGCTTGCCCCGTTGGGCGTAGAAGCCGAAAAAAGAGATTTTGCCGCACACCTGACCGTTGCCAGAATTAAAGACCCGCAGAAAAACAAGGATATGCTGGACTTGGTAACGCAAAAAAAACTGAATATTAATTGCAGCACTAAAATCAACGCAATTATGCTTATTCAGAGTAAAATTACTCCAACCGGCCCTATATACACTTTGCTGGAAAATTTCAACCTATGCAAATAAACTTAAAAACTCCGCTTTTACTCTGGCATAACTTTAAACTTTATTTAAAACGCTTCGGCAAAACCGGCCCGGAGACACTCAAGACAGACAGCACTAATTCATCGTCATATATGGCAGGTATCCACATTGCCTTTGATAAATGGGAAAAAAAGGCCCTGGGGTGGGTGCCGTTAAAGAGTTTTAAAATCTACCGGTACCAGGCAATACTGATTATTCTCGTTGTGCTAATTACAGGAACCGTGAGAATAATATCAACCGAAACAGACCGTAAAAATGCGCCCGTACAAAAATATGCTTACTCCATAGCCTTAACTTTTGATGACGGGCCCTACCCTGAATATACCCAGAAGCTTCTAAACATTCTTGAAAACGAAAATGTAAAAGCCACTTTTTTTGTCATAGGCAGGCATTCAAAAAAGAATCCCCTGCTGATGCAGCTGATAGCTTCAAGGGGCCATGAATTCGGCGGACACACATACAATCACCAGAATATAAATAAAATTTCAAAACAAAAACTGCTTGCAGAAATGCAGGACACGCAAAACATTATTGAACAAACCACCGGAAAAAAAACCAGCCTTTTCCGGCCACCGGGAGGAAAGTACAACAAGAAATCGCTTAATTTTATTTCTGAAGCAGGTTATACTACGGTACTCTGGTCAATTTTACCCAAGGACTGTGAAATATCAACAACAAAAGAAGACCTGATTGCAACAGTACTGAAAAACCCGAAAAACAATGACATTATTCTGCTTCATATAGGAACCAGGGTGACACTGGAAGCTTTGCCGGAAATTATTTGTTCTTTGCGCCTTAAAGGCTTCAAATTTGTTACTATTTCCGAGCTTATGGACGGTATATCTGCACAAGCGAAAGAAAACCGTTATGTCTACCTGAAAAAAACCTGATATTATTATGCGCATTCTTGCTATAGATTACGGTGAAAGAAGAATAGGCCTGGCAGTAAGCGACCCGCTGGGAATGACAGCCCAGCCTTTTGAAACCCTTATAAAAGACGGCGGTGAAATTAAAATAATTGCCGGCATAATAAAAGAAAAAGAAGTTACAAGAATAATAGTCGGGTTACCTGTTAACATGAATGATACCCAAAGCGAAATGACTAAGACTGTAATGGCCTTTGCTGAAACGCTGAAGACAATAACCACCGTACCCGTAGAGTTTGTAGATGAACGGTTAACTTCCATAGAAGCCAATGAAAGAGCAAGAGATATGCAGCTGAACCCCAAAAAAAGAAAAATGGTAATTGACCAGATAGCCGCAGCAATTATACTTGAAGATTATTTAAGAAAGGCAAAAACATGAAAAAAACAGCAATACAAATTGCTTTATTGGCATCAATGTTTCTGATTATTGGTTATTTCTTATTTAACAACACCCGTCCTGATAATGAAATAATCCTTACCATACCACCGGGAAGAACCGGCTCTGCAATAGCCTCAATACTTTATGAAAACAAACTAATTCTAAACAAAAAACTCTTCCTTTTTATGGCAGACTTATCTGGTTCTACCAAAAAATTTCAGACCGGAACCTACAAATTTAATTTAAAAAACAGTCTTTTTGAAATAATAAATATGTTAAAAAAAGGAAAAACCTATGCAATAAAAGTAACGATACCCGAAGGATTTACATCGGAACAGATTGCGGATATCCTTGCAGATAAAAACCTGGCAGACCGGACAACTCTTTTAAATATTGTTAACAAACAAAAACTTGAAGGTTACCTTTTCCCGGAAACTTATTATATACCCTACGGCGCCAGTGAAGAAAAAATAGTTTCTATGATGAAAAACGTTTTTGATAAAAACTATTCTTCTGAAATCAAAGAAGCGGCTTTAAAAAACAAAATGTCGGGCACCGCAGTAATCACACTGGCTTCAATAATTGAGAAAGAAGCAAAAACCGATGAAGAGAGGGGCATAATATCAGGAGTCTTTTATAACCGCCTTAAAAAGAGCTGGATGCTTGAATCCTGTGCTACGGTGCGTTATGCACTGAAAAAATATGATAAAAAAGTCATTTACAAAGACCTGAACGTAAAATCACCTTATAACACATACCGGCATCCGGGACTGCCTCCGGGCCCTATCTGCAACCCGGGACTGGCATCTATAAAAGCGGCAGTAAACCCTGCGCAAACCGACATGATGTTCTTTTTTGCAACCGGTGACGGTAATCATGAGTTTTCAAAATATTATAGGCAACACATAGAAAGACAGAAAAACGCAAAAACAAAAAAATAGTTATTTCTTAACTGTTATTACAATATCGTAAATACATTGGAAAATAAATGCTTCTGGCTGAAAATACTATAAACATTCTGCTCCAAGCCAATAGAACGCTTTCTTCAACGCTTAAAACAGAGGAAGTGCTTTCTAAAATAATGGAATATGCGCTGAAAATTGTTCCTGCGCAGGCGGCCTCAATTCTTCTCCTGGATGAAAAAACCAACAAACTTATTTTTGACGTTGTGCTTGGCGGGGGAAAAGTAAAACAACTTAAACAGATACAAATGGAAATAGGCGAAGGTATTGCCGGCTGGGTGGCTAAAGAACAAAAACCACTTATAGTAAACAACGTTGCCCAAGATAAACGCTGGGCCCGGCAGGTTGACCAGCTTTCTGAATTTGAAACAAAATCACTTATTGCTGTTCCTCTGCTTTTTAAAAACAAGCTCCTCGGAGTTATTGAGCTTATTAACAGAAATGACAGCTCGGATTTTACGCAAGAAGACTGTTCTATTCTTGAGGCTTTCAGCGCCCAGGCTGCTATATCTATAGAAACAGCGCGTTTATTTGCCGGGTTAAACACTGAAAAAGAAAAGTTTGAACTGATCTTTTCACAAATGACCGATGCCGCCATATTCACAGATCCAAATGGAAACATAATTTTCTGCAACCAGACCTGCAGCTGCGTTTTAGGGCAACCATGCGGAGATATTTTTTCCACATTCTCCGAATATATTTCAACCCCGCCACTTAAAGAAGCTTATACCTCTGCAGAAAACACCCTGAAAATTGATTTTGAAAATAAAAACCGCCAGCTGTTTTTTTCAGGCAAATTAAACAGAATATTTTCTAATGGCTCAGCTATCGGCTATATGCTGATTTTCAGGGATGTAACCGATGAAAAAAAGGAACAACTGCAGAAACGCAATTTTTTGTCGCTAATCTCGCATAAACTTAAAACCCCGCTGGTGCCTATTATCGGGTACAGTGAAATCCTGATGCAGAAATTTGAAAATGACCCGCAAAATAAACATTTTCTTGAAATTATCAATACCCAGGGCCAGCATCTTGACCTACTCGTGAATAAACTTCTGGATTTTACTATAATAGAGTCCGGGCAGCAAAAACTTGAAAAAGCACCCATGCGGTTTGATTCGGTGCTTAAAATGGCAATCTTTAAATTGCAGGACTACTTATTTAATAATAAAACAGTTCTGGTTATTAATCCGGGTATAGCAGATTCAGAAACTGTTCTTGCTGACGTATCATTGATATCTGTTGTTGTTAAAAATCTTATTGAAAACGCCGTCAAATTTAATCCGAATACTGATAAAAACGTTCAAGTTTCGTTGTATGAAACGGAGGGAATGACCGGGCTTTGCATAAAGGATAACGGTCCCGGAATACCGCAGGAACAGCAAAACAAGCTTTTCCAGGGTTTTTATCAGGTTGAAGAATCTTTTACCGGACAAATAAAGGGCATGGGCATTGGATTGGCCACATGCAAGATTATTATAGAAACACATAAGGGAAAAATCGGCATAAATAAATCGGACAAAAACGGCAGTGAGTTCTATTTTGTACTGCCTAAACAAGCGGGGGATAGATGAACTCAAAAACAAATGTTATTGAATTGCTGGGCAAAGTACAACTGTTCTCCGGATTTAACACCACTGATCTGGAAAAAGTATCCAAAATCTCTAAAACAAAGTTCTTTCCGAAGAAGAAAAAGATTTTTACTGAAAACACGCCAGGGGATTCTCTTTACGTAGTTGCAGCCGGATGTATTAAGATTTTTGCCCAGACAAAAAATAGAAAGAAAGTTTTTGCCTATCTGGGGCCCGGTGAATTTTTTGGCGAACTGGCACTTATTAATGGCGAAAGAAAACGCTCCGCCTCAGCAGAAACCACTTCTGAAACAGAACTTCTGGTAATTCACCGGAAAGATTTCCAGCAAATTCTCCAGAAGGACCCTCGGCTGTCATTAAATCTGTTAAGCGTTATTGCCAAGCGCCTGCGTATGGCTGACCAGGAAATAGAACTCATTACTTTCCAGGATGTTTTCGGCAGAATAATAAAGATCATCTTAAATCTAAGCAAAAAATACGGCAAAAAAACTTCAGAAGGTATTAAAGTAGACCTGCCGCTGGATCATACGGACATTGCAGAACTTGCGGGAACAGTCAGAGAAATGGCTACCCGGGTCTGTATAAAACTTAAAAACTTAAACTGCATAGATTACGTTAGTAAACATATCATTATCAAAGATGAATCAAAACTTAAGGAAATGATTTCGGAATAAAAAAATGAAATCCAACTACCAGAAAATCCGCGGGACCTACGACATACTTCCAGATGAACTTTTTTATTATAACCTGGTTGAAAAAGCAGCCAGAGAAATAACCTCAAGACACAGTTTTAAGGAAATCCGTTTGCCTGCCTTTGAAGATGCCGGGCTTTTCATTCACGCCACCGGTGAAACCACTGACATAGTTGAAAAAGAAATGTACCTGCTGAAGGATAAAAAGGACAGGCAAATCGCCCTACGGCCGGAGGGAACACCCGGTGTAGTACGGGCCTTTCTTGAAAATGACCTGACTGCTTCATATCCGGTAGGCAAATTTTTCTATAGCGGAGCCATGTACAGGCATGAAAGACCTCAGGAAGGAAGGCGCAGGGAGTTTTTCCAGTTCGGCTGTGAATTTTTCTCAAACCCTCACCCTGTAGCCGATGCAGAGCTTATAACAATCATTGGAGAAATTTATGAGTTACTCGGCATAAACAACATAAATATCGAACTGAACTCTATAGGCTGCCCCGAATGCAGGCCTAAATACCGGCAGGACCTGCTGGCTTTTCTTGAAAATAACAAAGACATTTCCTGTGATGACTGTAAAATAAGAATGACCAAAAACCCGTTAAGGGCTGTAGACTGTAAAGTGGACCGCGAGAAATATATACAAAGAAATATTCCTGTCATGAGAACTTTTCTCTGTAACGACTGTACAAATCATTTCAATCAGGTTTTAGAATTACTCGAAAGTACACATATTAAATACTCTTTAAATCCTTACATTGTACGCGGACTGGATTACTATACCCGCACAGTATTTGAAGTAAAACACGCAAGCAGTGATGCCTTAGGCGCCGGCGGCCGCTACGACAATCTCATTGAACTTTTAGGCGGAGAGAAAACACCCGCCGTGGGTTTTGCCATAGGCATAGACCGCACAGCTTCCGCATTAAAGAACACCGGTGTAATTGAAAACAGCATTAAGCCTGTTTTTTTAATTGTCCAGCAGAATGACACTGTAATAAAACACAGCTATCTTTTACTTAAAAATCTTTTATCGCAAAATATCCCGGTTCAGGGGCCCTTTCCGGACAAAAGCTTTAAAGCTCAGATGAGAATGGCAAATTCTCTGGGAGTTAAATATACCTTGATTTTAGGTGAAGATGAACTGAAAGAGAATACAGTAGCCCTTAAAGACATGGAAAACAAAATACAGGAAAAAGTACCGGTTGTTCAGTTAATAGAAAAATTGAAAAAATAGCTACAAAAGGTTTTTTGCCCTATCTTGTGTTGACGACAGGGCAGATATTTAATATAATTAAAATGATTAAGTTAATAGCATATACTATTTTAGGGTTCATTTTAGTACTTCTGGTATCCATATTGTATATAAATCATCCAAAAGTAACTTTTTCTATAGAAAGTCTTGGGAAAGAATACCTTCCAAAGGACAAGGTTAGTTTTAGGGTTACTTTAATGAACAAGGGGAAAAAGAACAATTATTTTTCAGTTATTTTGGATTCAAAAATTGAAAAATCTGCCCCTACCGTAATATATCTTCCTGTAGACATATCAAAAGAAATAACTTATTCACTAGATATTCCGCCCGATACGGCACCCGGGGATTATAAAATCAATGTTTCAATTATGTTGCCAAAGGATTATTCATTCCCGGTGAAAAAAATTGCATCAGACGCCATTTCCTTCACTTTGAAAGAGCCACCTCCGGCACCGGTGGTTAAAAAAGTTGAAGATTTAAGAGGAAACGTCAGTTTCACAAACGTTCCCGAACGTTTCACTTATAATACAGTCACAAATATCAACGCGGGACTCCAGAATACTTCAACAACAAACGGTACTTTCAAACTACTTTTAAATGTTTTAAACCCGGAAAGCAATGTCTGGGTTTCATCAGTATCCGTTAACCTTTCTGCGGGTGAAAAAAAGGAAATTCAGTTTCAGTACTCTGTCCCCGCAGAGTATTCTGACGGCGAATATCTGCTGACTCTTGAGTTATATGACCGGAAATTAGATAAGCTCCTTGCTTCGGATACAAGAATCCTGGGCTTAACAGATAATGCACCGAAAATTGAAATTAACACTATGTTTGATAAGGAACAGAAAAAAATAAACATTCTTTGCAAAGCAAAAGACGACAAAGCTATAAAGGATGTTTCTCTGCATATAAATGACCTGGCAAAAAAATATACTACATCCTATTCATTTGTAATTATCACCGGAAACAAACAAAACGGCGTCTGGGAAGCAGCGCTAAATCTTAATAAAAGAACCAATAAAACCGATTTCTATATTTCAGCAACAGATACAAAGGACCAGACAGCAAAAACAGAAACATTTAAGTTAACTTCATTTTCCGAATAATACCAAACCAAGGAGAAAAACATGAAAAAAAGCCATAATTTTATAGGATTAGCCGTTGGATTTTTATCTGTTTTGATAATCTTTATCATCTGGTGGTTTGGGCTGTTGCATACCTTTGAAAACAAATTCTATGATTTTAAATTCCGTTTAAGAGGGGACAAGCAGGCATCAAAAAAAGTTGTTATTGTCGGGCTTGATGAAGACTCGCTCCAGCGTTTTGGCAGATGGCCCTGGCCCAGATCCATTATGGCAAGAGGCATAAGGAACCTGAAAAAAGCGGGAGTAAAAGTAATAGGTACTGATATTATTTTCCCGGAACCAAGCAGGGACACAGCTCAGGATTTAGCATTTGCCAGCGCTCTGCGCTATGCCAAATGCGTAGTAGGGGCAACAAACTTTGAAATTCAGTATGAAAAAATAGCTGAAGTTGTTAACGACCAGCTGGAATACAGGGATGTAGAAAAAAGAATACTTCTTGACCCCATTCCTATGTTTAAAAAATCATTTGTCAGAATGGGCTACACTAACGCCTATCCCGGCGAAGACGGCATATTACGCACCGCCACACTAAGTGAAATTTATGAGGAAGAACTATTCTTTTCCTTTAATGCAACAGTTGCTGCGGTTTATCTCGGAATAAAACCTGAAGAATTAACCGTTCCGAGAACTATTTGGGTTAACTATCCGGGCCCTGAAAAATCCTATGCCTACTACTCATTTGCCCTTATCTATGACGACACTTTTCCCAAGGACTGGATTAAAGACAAGGCAGTGCTTATAGGCTCTACATCAACAGGCACCTTTGACCATTACCCGACACCTCTTTCAAACATGTATCCCGGGGTTGAATTTCACGCAGCCGTAATTGACAACATAATTGCAAAAAATTACATTCACGCAGTTCCTTATTTTGCCGTATTGCTGATAATGCTTTTTTTGACTTTCTTTATCAGCATTTTTACTATGCACGTAAAAACAACCAGCAGTGTTATTGTTTTCTTTTCTGTCTTGATAGGTTATTTTTTCCTTTCACTTATTCTTTTTGCAAAATTTGATATTCACCTGGATTTTCTTAAACCAGGGCTCGGCATGTTTTTAGGCTACATTGGCTCCATGGGCTACCGGTTCAGAACAGAAGAAAGGGAGAAAAAATGGATTAAGAAAACTTTTTCCAGTTATATGAGCCCGCAAGTCATTAAGGAACTTGCAGAAAACCCGGATAAACTTAAACTGGGTGGCGAAAAAAAGACCATGACAGTTTTCTTTTCCGACATCAGAGGATTTACCTCCATTTCAGAAAAATATCCGCCTGAAGAAGTAGTAAGCATATTAAACGAATACTTAAGTGCTATGACTGAAATAGTATTCAAGTATGAAGGTACCCTTGATAAATTTGTTGGCGACGAAATCATGGCCTTCTGGAATTCTCCGCTTCAGCAGGAAGACCATGCCATGCGCGCCCTGAACTGTTCTTTTGACATGATGGACAGGCTGGACCAGCTTCAGGAAAAATGGAAACAGGAAGGCAAACCAATTATTGATATTGGTATAGGACTTAACACCGGAGAAATGATTGTAGGAAACATGGGTTCTCACCAGAGAATGGACTATACTGTAATAGGCGATAATGTAAACCTGGGCGCAAGAATTGAAACTCTGACCAGGCAATATGACTCAAAAATCATAATTTCAGAATATACAATGACACACGTTAAAGACAAAATTGAAGCCGTCCATTTAGGGGAAGTTAAAGTTAAGGGAAAAAACAAACCCGTAAACGTGTATGGCGCATCCAGGAAAAAAACATAAAAAGGAAACATAATGATTATTTTTTGGCGCATTGTCCTGGCACATTTTTTAACTGATTTTACTTTGCAGACTAACAGGATTGCCGTCTGGAAAAGAAACAGCTATATGGGTGTGATAGTCCATTCAGCAACGTTTCCTCTACTTGCTTTTATATTCTGTATTTTCGATAAAAACTTAACCGGTATTAACTTCATAGAAAACATGACAAGCACCTGGTGGCTTTTGCCGGGCTGGGTCTGCATCCTGCTGATGTCTTTCATTCATTTTGCAGAGGATTCTTACAGAATCTGGAGCATAAAAGAAAGCGGTTCTCCGGATAACCTGATCTTCTTTTTGTGGGATCAGTTTATACACCTGGTAACCATTTTTGTCCTTTCTCCAATCAACAGTTCAATACTCATTCCTGAGAAATACGTAATTTTGCTGATATTAATTATCTTAATAACTCACTTTTCAACTATTTTCATTTATTATCTTGAGCAATTATTTTACGGCAAGGAAAACGTTGAGACACGTTTAAAAGGCAAATATGCAGCGATCGCTGAAAGACTGATTATTTTTGGGTGCTTTCTACTGCCTGGTCATTTTGTTTTTATAGGACTCGGGCTTTATGCCATTATAAGAATTTTCATCTATAAGCCTGCTTTTAAATTCAGTTATATCAACATAGCTTCCGGCACACTGCTGGCAATACTGCTAGGTTATTTATCCAGGGTAATACTCTATTGAAGAAAATATATATTCAGGGAATTGTCTACTTACTACTGCTTGCAAGTGTTTTATTTCTGCCTCATAAACCGGCCTACATTCAAGACATTACAAAAAATATACCAAGCACGGACTTCACTATAACTACTGAATGGTATCAGTTTCTGATTGAACCTTTCACGGGCATTCCGGACTATTTTCTTTCTTTCAGACAAGCGCAAAAACAAGCACTATCCTGGCTTTTCTGGCTTTTTATTTTCAGTATATTTTTCAGCATCATTTTGAAAAAAGAGAGAAATATAGTGAAAATTCTTTCACAATATTACTCTTTTCTTATCTGGTTTTTTATTACGATCACCTTCGTTTTGTTTTTTCCGCTGCCAAAATATTATATTTCACAAAATAACCAGAACTTTATATTAGTTGATTTTCATTCTCATACTTTTTTTTCACATGACGGCATTGTTACTCCCGAAGAATCGCAAAAATGGCACAGAATCCATAAATTTGACGCTTTTTATATAACCGATCATGACAGAAATTTCTACAGAAGAATTCAAAAAAAATTAGCAAATCACTTAATCCGGCCTATAATGCTTCCTGGCGAGGAATTGAGTGATACAACCGGAAGCCATTACCTTGCATTAGGTTTGGAAAGGTCTATTTTTGATCAGAAAAACCGCAATATCACTTTTTTTTCTTCAAAGATACATAAGAAAAACGGCGTTATTCTTGCAGCTCATTGGTGGCAGGAAAAAGCAATACCTCTGGCTTCTCTGCTAAAATCATCGATAGACGGTTTTGAAATATTCGGACATGAAAAAAAATATATTGATAATGAAACCCTATCAATTCTGATGTCTTTCTGCAGAGATAATAAACTGGCTGCAATAGCGGGAACTAACTGGCACGGATGGGGTACAAGAAATGACTTGTGGACCTATATAGCGGTAGACAAAAACATAAAAAAAACCAAGTCAAAATATTTAAATAAATTCATTGTTGAAACACTTTCAAGTCCTGATAGTTCAAAGATTTCAGGAGTCCTGACAATAACAAACAATCAAACTTACAGTCATTCAAGAATATTTTTTGAACCTTTCTATGGATTATATTATTATATTACTGGACAGACCACCCTTCAGCGTATATTTTTTGTTTTCTGGGTTATTCTTCTGACTTTACTTGTCAGTATTTTTCTTAAAAATAAAGAACTTAAAAGACATACCTATATTATTTTTGCCATTTTATTTTTCACTTTGTTTTTATCTTTTTTCTTCAAATGGCTGCACGTTTCAAGCCTCAATAAAACATTACTGGCACTTTCCGGTTTCTATCTGCTGCTTTCTGCCATGCTGGTAGGCAAGTCCTATTTTTTATCTTTAAGAAAATCGCCCAAATCAACCAGTAGCCAATAAAAATCCTCATTGATTTAACCCCTTATATTTAATATAATTTACACGATTAATAAATCCGTATCTCAAAAGGAATATCATGCTGATTTTTGTTTTATTTTTTGTGCTCTTAATAATATTTATATTCCTGTTTTTTTTCCTGTTTCATTTCCGCCTTTTTAACAAAATCAAAGCTCAGACCAGTCAACTGGAACAATCAAAAAGAAACATTGAACGCTACATTGCAACCATAAGCAATTTAAAAAATGCCTTATCGAACATACACAAATTTTCGCTAAATATTACTGGAATTCTCACAAAAGAAGATTTAGCCCAATTTGTGCTTAAAACTGCATGCGCGCTATATAAGGCTCATTGCGGATCCGTTCTGTTTATTGACGAAGAAACGCACAGGTTTGAAATTATAGCTAACGTTAATATTCCTGAGGAAACACTAAACTCAGCAAATTTTGAAATCGCTGGAACTATAGCCAGCCAAGCTGCCGCAGAAAAAAGAATCATATTTATCGAAGATATTTCAAAAGACCCTCAATTTAAAGGTGTAAAAAAAGAATTATGCGGCAATTCCCTGATATCAATACCCATTGAAACCAAAGAAAAGATAGTCGGTGTTATAAACTTGACTTTTGATAAAGACAGTGATGTTTTTATTGACCAGAATCTCCAACTTTTTACTATTCTTGCAGATCATACTGCTGCATCTTTTGAAAATATTGAGCTCTATAACAATCTTCAGAATATGTACATTCAGATGGTTGAATCACTTGCTAAAACCGTTGACATCAAGGATTCTTATACTTACGACCATGCTGACAGATCCCGCAATTATGCCCGTTTAATCTGCAAAAATCTAGGACTGCCGATAAGCATATCTAAACATGTGGAATATGCCGCCCTTATCCACGATATCGGCAAAATAGCCATAGAAAAATCTGTACTGGAAAAACCCGGCAGGTTAACCAGTGAAGAAAGAAAGCTTATAGAACAGCACCCGGCGATAGGGGCAAAAATAGCCGAAGGTATTGCATTTCTGGCTCCGGTTGCACCTATAATTAAGCACCATCAGGAATGGTATAACGGACAGGGTTATCCGGACAGTTTGAAAGCTGAAGAAATACCTTTAGGGGCAAGAATTGTAGCCATAATTGATGCGTTTGATGCCATGACTTCAGACAGACCGTACAGAAAAGCCATGACAAAAGAACAGGCCCAGGGCGAACTAAAAAGACTTTCAGGAATACAATTTGACCCGAAAATCGTCGAAGTATTCTTAAAATCCCTTGAAGCAGAATAATCATGCCAGGTAAACTTTTTCTTGTTGCAACGCCCATCGGAAATCTTGAAGATATTACATTCCGGGCTGTTCAAAACCTTAAAGAATCCGATATTGTTGCCTGTGAAGACACCAGAAGAACAAAAATTCTTTTAAATAAGTATGAAATTCACAAAGAATTAATCAGTCATCATTCATACAGTACAAATTCAAAAACTAATTACATTATTGATAAACTGCTTGACGGAAATAAAGTAGCCTATGTCACAGACGGCGGTACCCCGGGGATTTCAGATCCTGGTGAAATACTGGTTAGGGAAGCACTGAAAAACAATATACCGGTAGAATGCCTGCCGGGTCCCAGTGCCTGCATAACAGCGCTTGCTGCTTCCGGGTTACCTACAAACGGCTTTGTGTTTATCGGGTTTTTGCCCAGAAAGCCGGGAAAAATAAAAAAAACATTGTTGGCTGCGGCTGCACTTGAAAAAACAGTAATTTTTTACGAGTCGCCGTTTCGCATAAAAAAAACACTTGAAATATGCTGCCAAATATTTGAACCGCAGTCTCTCTGTGTAGTGGCCAGAGAATTGACTAAAATTTATGAAGAATACATCAGAGGGACTCTCAGTGAAGTATCCGGAAATATAGCTGAAAGAAAAGAAATTAAAGGAGAGATTGTAACATTAATTCATACAGCTTCATCTGATAAAAGAGAAGAATCTGAAGAAACAGAGGAAGAACATTTATGAAAAAAATCAAGGCAGGCATTATAGGCATAACGGGGTATACCGGCGAAGAACTGTTGAAAATTTTCGTCAAACACACATCCGCTGAGCTTTCTTTTCTGGCAGGCCGTTTAACCCAGAGCTCAAAAAGCATCAGTGAATTTTACCCCAAACTGCCGCTTAAACTTGACGTAACAAATCTTGACATAGATTCAAACCTGAAGGATTCAGAATTAAAAAACACCGACGTTGTTTTTCTTGCCCTGCCTCACGGAGTATCCATAGATTTGGGAGCTAAGCTGGTAAATGCCGGTAAAAAAGTTATTGATTTAAGCGCTGATTACCGTATAAAAGACCCGGCAGTTTATGAAAAATGGTATGCTATTAAACACACCCAGGTAAAGCTGCTTTCAAGCACAGTTTACGGGCTTCCGGAACTTTATAAAACTCAGATTCAAAAATGTAATATGGTAGCAAACCCGGGCTGTTATCCAACCAGTATGCTATTAGGCACCGCACCACTTTTAAAAAATGCGCTTGTTGAAACCGAAGGAATCATTATTGATTCTAAAAGCGGCTATTCAGGTGCCGGGCGTGAATTTAGTAAAAAGTACGAGAGCACAGGCAAACCCGATACATTTGCCTACAAAACAGGAGGCAAACACCGGCATATTCCTGAGGTTGAACAGGAAATGACAAAAATTGCCGGAAAATCATGCAACATTCTTTTCACTCCTCAGGTAGTACCTCAGGAGCGTGGAATGTTCACAAATATTTATTTAAAACTGAAAAAGAAAATGAATCTCACAGACGTCTTTGAACTTTATGCCGGTTTCTATAAAAATGAACCCTTTGTTCGTATTCTGCCTGAAAATACCGAACCTAAAACAATAAATGTAATGAACACCAACTATTGCGACATAGGTTTTGCCCTCTATCCCGAACACAACACGCTTTTAGTGATGTCCGCACTGGACAACCTGCTTAAAGGCGCTTCCGGCCAGGCTGTGCAAAACATGAATATAATGTTCGGCTTAAAAGAAACGGAAGGCCTGCTTTAATACGCCTATGCTTCTTGGCACGCACTGCTCCATCCGCAAAAACATATCCAACTCCCTGCTGGAAGCAAAATCTCTCGGATGCAACACCATGCAGATTTTTACCCGAAGCCCCAGAAGATGGTTTGTAAATGAAATTAACCAGCCCGAAATTGATGCCTTTAACCTGCAAAGAAAAAAACAAAAACTGCACCCTCTGATAATTCACATTCCTTACCTGCCTAACCTGGCCACAAGCGACGATATTCTATACAAAAAGTCTATTGATATTTTAAAACAAGACCTCACCATAGCAGAAAAAATATTTGCTGATTATTTTATAATACACGCAGGGGCCTATTCTTTCGGCTCAAACATAAGCTATGGTATTGAAAGAATTGCCGGTGCTTTGAATAAATGTATTGCAGCTACCTCGGACAAAATAACCTTACTGCTGGAAAATGTCAGCGGCGGGGGAAGGCGTGTCGGCTCTACTTTCACGGAATTAAAAGCAATTATAGACGGCATCAAGCACAAAAACCGGATAGGCATCTGTATAGATACCGCACATATTTTTACTGCGGGTTATGCAATAAATACAAAAAAAGGGCTCAACAGCACCATCAGTCAATTTGACAAAATTATCGGGTTAAAGTTTCTCAAGGTAATTCATCTTAACGATTCGGCAGCTGATTTTAAAAGCAAAATTGACCGGCACCAGCACATTGGAAAAGGTTATATCGGTTTAAGGGGATTCGGGTATATTGTAAACCATCCGGCACTTAAAAACCTGCCGTTTATACTTGAAACTCCCAAGGATACCCCGCAAGCAGATAAAAGAAACCTGTGGTCGGTTAAAAAGCTCATAAAACCTTGACTTTAACGGCATAAATCTGTATAATTATTTTAATTATGAAAAAGACCGAACAGGAAACCCTCAAACAACTTTTTGAGATTGCCAGAAGCCTTTCTTCCACTCTTGATATTGATACCCTTCTTAAACGTATTGGTGAAGCCGCAGAACAACTTACAGAAGCTGAAGCCAGCTCAATCATGCTGGTAGACGATGATAAAGAAAACCTGTTTTTCAAGGTTGCCACCGGTGAGAAAAGCAATATCCTAAAAAAACTCAGAGTCAAAATCGGCCAGGGTATTGCCGGCACAGTAGCACAAACCAAAGAATCCCTTGTTGTAGATGACGTATCAAAAGACAGCAGGTTCAGCGGTTCTTTTGACAAATCCTCCGGTTTTGTAACCAAATCCATTCTGGCAGTACCCATCCTGCTGGGAAATGAAATAGTAGGCGTTGCTGAAGTTTTAAATAAAAAAAACGGCCAATCCTTTACCGAAGACGATAAAATCATCCTTCAAAGCCTGGCAAGTTTTGCCAGCGTCAGTATAGTAAATGCGCGTTTTGCCGAAGACCAGAAAAACTTTTTTGTATATATCATTGAAATAGTCATACAGGGTATTGAAAGCAGAAACGCCAAACTGACAGGCCACACGGCAAAAGTAGCACAGATATCCACCGCAATAGCCAGGCATATGGATTTAAATCAACAGGATTACAAAGATATATATTACGCCGCTTTATTGCATGATATTGGCTACCTTTCAACAACAAAAAGCACTTTCATTGAAACCCACCCTAACATGGGTTGGGAAATGATAAGAAAAATAAACATTTTAAAAGGCGCTGCACCCATCATTCTTTCACACCATGAAATGTTTGACGGTTCCGGCTATCCGAAAGGCTTAATCGGTGAAGCTATACCCATAGGAGCAAGAATCATATCTTTAGCTGAATATGTTGAAGATATGCACGCAGAAGGCCATTCATACGATAAAATAGCCCTTATGATACAGTCAAACAGTTCTAAATTTGACCCAAAAGCAGCAGAAATATACCTGTCTGAAATTGCACCTCTTCAAAGAACCGAAGTAACCGCATAGCATGAACCTTATAACTTTTGATATTGGAAACACCTCAATAAATACCGGTATTTATGTTAACGATAAACTTAAAATCACCTGGCGCATGTCTTCTGATACAAAAAATAAAACTGCTTTCTATAAAAAAGAAATCTTAAAACATGCCAAAATTGAAATACACGGCGCCATAATATCAAGCGTAGTACCCGCCCTGGACCCGTTATTTAATAACCTCTGCCTGAATTTATTCGGTTTCAAACCTTTGTTTGTCAACTATAAAAACTGCGGCATCAAAGTTAAATATAATAAACCTTCCGTTGTCGGTGCAGACCGGCTGGTAAATGCCGTTGCAGGAAAGGTTATGTTCGGCGCTCCGCTGATTATTATTGATTTCGGCACAGCGACCACCTTTGACTGCATAGATAAAAGCGGTGCTTATGCAGGAGGGGCCATATTACCCGGCATTGATATGTCTTTAAAAGCTTTAAACCATTTTACCGCAAAACTTCCGCTTGTTAAATTTAGTAAACCAAAAAACATAATAGGCAAAAACACCATAGAAAGCATAAAATCCGGAATCTATTATGGTTATACCGGTTCCATTATCCACTTTGCTTCAAATTTGAAAAAGACACTCAAATGTGATAAAATTATTGCCACTGGCGGATACGCAAATCTTATTGCAAAACCGCTGGAAATCAGCAACGTCCCGGACCTTACTTTACACGGCCTTAAAATTATCTGGGAAAACAACAAATTAAACCGCAAAAGCGGGGAGGACAAATGAAAAAAAGTTATTTAGCAGCACTCACGGTAGCATTGTTTTCTGTACAGGGTTTAGCGCTGGACTATAACAACATTATCAACTATGCCAATGATACCGATGCACAAAAGGAAGCAACATTTAATGCTTTGGCAAAAGATATGGGCGCAGTGCTTGGCGGCGGATTTTATCACAGCGGAAAAAGCCTGGGAGTTGTAGGTTTTGATGCCGGCGGAAGAATCTCGATACAAAAAATCAGTGATGACAACAAGCTTTTCAAAGATAACAACACAGATATGATTGCTCTCCCATGGGTTCAGCTGGAAAAAGGCCTGCCTATGAAGATTGACCTTATTGTTAGAGGCATTTCATCAGACGGTTTAACCGCTTACGGTGGAGGCATTAAATACAATTTAATTTCTTTTGCGGTATTAAACATCTCTGCTGTTTTAAGCCATAACCAGTTAACACATGACTATCTTAAAGCCACCACTACAGGCCTCGGAGTTGTTGCATCCCTGGACATACCAATCATTAAACCCTATGTCGGGTTCGGTTCTGATTCAACGGAAGTAACACCCGGCACAAAAGCCCTTGCAGATGCACCTCTTTTAGAAGGGGTAAAGGGCAAATCCAGCGGAACCCGTATAGAAGCAGGCGTAAATATTTCGCCTCTTCCGCTTCTCTACATCTATGGCGCTTACACCATGGTTAACAGCGGCACCGGTTATGCGGGCGGCCTTGGCCTGAAATTCTAATAAAAGGACCATCCGGCTTTTTTAAGCCGCGTACACACCTCTAAATGTCATTTGAATTCTTCATTGCCTCCAGATACCTTATAAGAAGGCGCAAAGGTTTATTCGCCTTTGTGACTACCACTATTGCCATAGCCGGCATTACTCTTGGCGTTGGCGCACTTATAATCACACTTGCCGTTATGAGCGGGTTTCATGCCGAAATACAAAGAAAAATTTTAAGTATCCAGGCCCACGTAATCTTAGGCTCTAAGAATTCCTCCGGACTTAACACATCAAACTATAAAGAATTATCAGAAAAAGTCAGCAGTATTAAAGGCGTAAAGGCCACCTCTCCGTTTATTTACAGCCAGATTGTTTTAAGAAACAGGGAAAGCACCACCGGAGCCATAATCAAGGGCATTGATTTCAGTAAGGAAGATAAAATCAGCGACCTGAAAAAATATATAGTATCCGGTAAATGGGAAAAACTAGATGAAGGCATTGTTTTAGGTAAAACCCTCGCAAAAAGCCTCAACGCCTTCAAAGGCGACGAAATAGTACTGATATCACCGGCAGGAATAGATTCCACTCTTGTATCAATCCCAAAAATGAAGATGTTGAAAGTTACCGGAATATTTGAATCCGGAATGTATGATTATGACGCAAATCTGGCATATATATCAATTCCTAACGCGCAGAAACTGCTGGATTTAGGCACTAATATCACAGCTATCGGTATAAAAATTGACAACATAGACAAAACAGAGCTTTTATCACAACTGATATTAAAAGAAGCCGGGCCCAACCACTGGGTTCAGACCTGGCAGAGCCTAAACAGAAACCTTTTTTCAGCTTTGAAACTTGAAAAACTGATGATGTTCATTATACTCACACTCATAGTCCTGGTAGCATCTTCTAACATAATTTCAAACCTGCTGCTTTTCACCATTGAAAAAGTACGCGATATAGGTATTCTGTCTGCTTTGGGTGCTACTAAAGGAAACATCTACAGAATATTCATGTATGAAGGGTTCATTATGGGAGGCATAGGAATTTCACTGGGTACATTTATCGGTTGTATGATTTCCTACATAGTAAACAAATTTCAGATAATTAAACTGCCGCCGGATATTTACTATCTTGAAAGCCTGCCCGTTAAGTTGTTTTGGGGAGATGTAATATTAGTAATTATTTCTGCGGCAATTATTATAATTCTGTCTACAATTTATCCGGCCAAGAAAGCCGCAGACACGGACCCGCTGGATGCAATAAGATACGGATAATTTAATTTCAAATCTCAAATTTGAAATTTCAAAAAAAGCTAAACCAATGAAAATTATTGAGCTAAAAAACATTTCCAAAGTATTTAATGTAAAAAGCGAAGAAATAAAAGCGCTTGACTGCGTGAATATGGAAATAACCCAGGGTGAAGTAGTCACTGTAATGGGCCCTTCAGGAGCAGGAAAATCTACACTGCTGCACCTTATAGGCCTTATGGATAAACCATCAACCGGAGAGCTGTATATAGATGGAGAGCCCATTTCCAGCCTTACGGAACCTGAACTTTCAGCACTGCGCAACGGGTTTGTAGGCTTTGTTTTTCAGTTCCACCACCTGCTTCCTGAATTTGACGCTATTGAAAACATAGCTATCCCCGCATTAATAAAGGGAAGGCCTAAAAAAGAAACCTATGAAAAAGCCATGCAATTGCTAAAGGAAGTAAATCTGGAAAACAGAAAAAATCACTTTCCTTCCCAGTTATCAGGAGGGGAACAACAGCGTGTTTCTATAGCGCGTTGCCTAATAAATGACCCTAAACTTGTCCTTGCTGATGAACCTACAGGCAACTTAGACCATGAGTCCGGAACTGCCGTTATGGACCTCATGAACCGCTTTGTCAAAGAAAAGAATATATCGCTTATCCTTGTAACTCACAACCCTGCCCTGGAAAAATATTCCAATAGAACTATACGCCTTTCCGAAGGAAAAATCACTCCCTGACCCGCTTTATAAAATCCGCATTTAAGGCTATTGACAAAAATTCAAAAGTGTGTTATAATTAGCACTCAAGATGTAAGAGTGCTAATTTTGAAATCAGTTTCATCCGCAGAAAAATAACCGGCACAAACCGGTAAAACTAAATTCCAAAACTTTATAAGGGGGTGTTTTCTATGAGTATCAAACCATTAGGAGACAGGGTTCTTGTTGAACCACTTGAGCAAAAAGAAGTAAAAAAAGGCGGTATTATTATTCCTGATACAGCCAAAGAAAAACCGCAGGAAGGCAAAGTAGTAGCAGTAGGGCCGGGAAAAACAGATGATTCCGGTAAAAAAGTTGCTATGGATGTAAAAGCCGGAGATAAAATTCTTTACGGCAAATATTCAGGCACTGAAGTAAAAATAAACGATAAAGAAATGCTTATCATGCACCAGGATGACATTCTTGGAATATTAGAAGGATAATAATAACCGGAGGATAATAAAAATGGCAAAACAATTAATTTATGGCGATGATGCAGTTAGAGCTATTAAGGCCGGTGTAGACAAACTGGCAAATGCAGTTAAAGTAACGCTTGGACCCAGAGGAAGATTCGTAGTACTTGAAAAAAAGTTCGGTTCCCCGACCATTACCAATGACGGTGTAACCATAGCAAAGGAAATTGAACTGGAAGACCCCAATGAAAATATCGGCGCCCAGCTGGTAAAAGAAATTGCTTCCAAAACCAACGATGTGGCCGGTGACGGAACAACCACGGCATCGGTTCTTGCCCAGGCTTTCATAACAGAAGGCTTTAAAAACATAGCAGCAGGCGCAAACCCGATACACATCAAAAGAGGGATAGACAAAGCAGTTAAATTAGCCATAGAAGAAATCAAAAAAATGTCTAAGCAGGTAAAAACAAAAGAAGAAACCATTCAGATCGCAACTATTTCAGCCAGCGACAAAGAAATCGGCATATTAATTGCAGATGCTATGGAAAAAGTGGGGAAAGACGGCGTAATTACTGTAGAAGAAGGCAAATCAGCCGAGACAACCCTTGATGTAGTAGAAGGCATGCAGTTTGACCGCGGTTACATTTCTCCTTATTTTATAACCGATTCTGAAAGAATGGAAGCATCTATGGATGATGCCCTTGTGCTTATAACTGACAAGAAACTTTCAGTAATGAATGAACTACTTCCAATTCTTGAACAGATTGCCCAGACCGGCAGAGGCTTCATTATTATATCAGAAGACCTTGACGGCGAAGCTTTAGCAACCCTGGTAGTCAACAAACTCCGCGGTACGCTTAAATGCTGCGCAGTAAAAGCCCCGGGCTTCGGTGACAGAAGAAAAGAAATGCTGCAGGACATAGCCATTCTTACCGGCGGCCAGGTAATTTCAGAAGAAACCGGTATGAAATTTGATAAAGCCACCATTGACATGATTGGTAAAGCCAAGAGAATTGTGGTAGATAAAGAAAACACCACAATAGTCGGCGGTAACGGCAACAAAAAAGAAATTGAAAATAGAATCTCACAAATCAGAAAACAGATTGAAGAAACAAAATCTGATTACGATAAAGAGAAACTTCAGGAGCGCCTTGCAAAACTTGTAGGCGGAGTAGCCGTAATTAATGTCGGCGGCGCCACAGAAACAGCCATGAAAACCAAAAAGTTTAAAGTAGAAGACGCCATGCACGCAACAAGAGCCGGTATTGAAGAAGGAATTGTTACCGGAGGCGGAGTGGCTCTGTTAAGAGCAGCTGAAGCCTTAAACAAAATTAAAGGTGAAGATGCGGATGAACAGACCGGTATCAACATAGTAAAAAGAGCCCTGGAAGAACCTATCAGGCAGATTGCACACAATGCCGGAGTAGAAGGTTCCATAGTAATAGACAAAATACGTTCACAGAAAGAAGTAAATTTTGGTTACAATGCAGAAACCGCAGAATATACTGACCTTATTAAGGCCGGTGTAGTAGACCCTGCAAAAGTAACAAGAACAGCCCTTGAGAACGCAACATCCATTGCCGGATATCTTTTAACAACTCAGGTAATTATTTCAGACATTCCTGAAAAAAAAGATAAAATGATGATGCCTCCCGGCGGCGGTATGGGAATGCCACAGGATTATTAAACCTGTAGCGCTTCTATTGATATTTCAAACCAGAGACAAACAAAAAACGCTCCTATCAAACGGAGCGTTTTTTTTGCTTCATACTCACGCTTTATAAACACCGGCCTATATGCCGGGAAAGCTTCATTTGCTTATACCGGTCAAATCTGATAAAATATACAACAAAGCTGACGGAAAACCTTTCTAATAAACTATTATGAAAACATTCAAAAAAATATACCACCTTCTCTTTGACAGCATTTTTTTACTGCTTACGCTTACTTTAAGCGCCTGCTCACTGATAAGCGCCTGTTCAAAGCTGCCCAAAGGCCAGTCGGAAGTTATACTTACAATAAATGATTACCAGCTTAAAACAGAAATTGCTGATACCATAAAGAAAAAATCTGTCGGCTTAATGAATAGAAAATCACTTCCGGAAAATAATGCCATGCTGTTTATTTTTCCGGTTGAACAATACCTTAATTTCTGGATGAAAAACACTTACATACCGCTTTCCATAGCTTTCATTGATAAAAATGGCATAATACTTGAAATTGTTGACATGAAACCGCTGGACATTTCAATTATCAGGTCCAATTATAAAGCTCTATATGCACTCGAAGTAAACCAGGGCTGGTTTAAACAGCACAATATTAAAGAAGGCATGAAAATCAAAGAACTTTAACCCATGGAAAACATACCTTTACTAAGAGATTTAATTATTCTGCTTGCCGCATCAATTCCTATAAGTATTCTATGCCGTAAACTTAAAATACCCGCTATAGTAGGCTTTTTAATTACCGGTGTACTTATAGGCCCGGATGCATTAGCTTTGATAAATGAAAAAGATTCCATAAATGTTCTTTCAGAAATCGGGGTAGTTTTTTTACTTTTTACCATTGGCCTTGAAATCTCCATGGAACGGTTTACCAGGATTAAAAGGTTTTTGATTATCGGCGGAGGATTACAGATTCTTCTTACAAATATTGCTGTAATTCTTATAGCAAAAACCATGGGCTTCACTATCCAGCAATGCATATTCTTCGGTTTTTTCATTTCTCTCAGCAGTACCGCTATCGTTTTGAAATCCTATCTGGACAAAGGGGAAATGCACACCCCTCAGGCCCACATTTCAACGGGCATTCTGCTGTTTCAGGATTTCTGCGTTGTCCCTATGCTTTTGCTTATACCCGTTCTTGGAAATCCTGAAATATTTTCAATTATGCAGGTTTTAAAAACTCTTCTTATTTCCTTAATCGCCATATCGGTAGTAATTGCCGCCACCTACTTTCTCATACCCATTGGGCTGGCGCAGATAGTAAAATTCAAAGACAGGGAAATTTTTACAGTATTCATAATACTTCTATGCCTTGGTACTGCCTGGCTGACTAACAGAATCGGTCTGTCTTTAGCTATCGGCGGATTTATAGCCGGATTAATACTTTCAAAATCCGATTACAGCCACCAGATTATATCCGAAATACTTCCTCTTAAAGATATCTTTATCAGCGTATTTTTCATTTCCATAGGAATGCTTGTTAAACTTACCTTTATGCAGGAAATGTTTTTTCCAATCATTATAATTACTGTTTTAGTAATATTGATAAAGTTTATTTTTGGCTCTGCTACAGTTCTCCTGCTTAAATACCCCGCAAGAGTAGCATTGATAACCGGAATCGGCTTATCGCAAATCGGGGAATTTTCTTTTCTGCTTTTAAAGTTCGGCCAGAACTCAAAACTAATTTCTCCGGAAAACTATCAGTATCTGCTTTCCATAGCTTTATTAACCATGCTTGCCACGCCGCTTTTAATACGCTGGGCCCCAAAAACTATTACACGATTCAGCCCAAAGAGAGAAGTATCGCCAAACGAACCGGAATACGACACCGAAAAACTTAAATGTAATTTATCAGACCACGTTATAATAATCGGGTACGGTGTAAACGGTAAAAACCTCGCCCGTGTACTTAAAGAAACCGGTATAAAATACTACATACTTGAACTAAATGCTAATATAGTTGCAAAAGCAAAAAAAGACGGAGAACCCATTTTTTACGGCGATTCCACTAGAACTGAAATACTTGAAAAACTTGGGGTACGCTGCTGCCGCGTAATTGTGTTTGCCATATCAGACCCATCAGCAGTCAGGAGGGGCGTGTGGACCGCAAGAAAAATTAACCCGGATATTTACATCCTGGTAAGAACCAGGTACCTGTCAGAAATTGAAGAACTGCACAAACTCGGCGCTAATCAGGTTATACCCGAAGAGTTTGAGACTTCCATAGAAATTTTTTCCCGTGTACTGCAGAAATTTCATATCCCAAGCAATATTATTGAAGAAGAAGTAAAAATTATCCGCAGAGAAGGCTACCGTATGTTAAGGGGCCTTTCGCTTGAGCCATACAGCCTGACTGATATTCAGCAGGCTCTAAAACTCAGCCTTACAGAAACTTACCTGGTAAATGATAAATCACCTGCTTGCAACAAAAACCTTGCAGGACTGGACTTGAGAAATAAAACAGGGGTAACCATTATTGCTATTGTAAGAAACGGCAAACCTTTTACAAACCCTGCCAGCGATTTTCTTATAGAAGCAGGTGATGTTTTAGTGCTTCTTGGAAGCCACAAACAACTACATAATGCCATGAAAATATTTGAACTTGAAGAAGAACCGTAGCCCCGCCGATAATTTCCTGTATTTTATTTGAATATTTCACAAGATTTTGTTATTATAACTGACCGTAAATTTCTCTAAATATTGCATACATATAAACTCAGAAAAACTAAAATGAAAAGAAACCCAAAGTATTATATTCTCTCCTTTACCGTATTCCTGCTTATTCTCACCGGTGCAATAGTCTTTAAGCTGGATAAAAACATTTCCATTTTCTCACAGGATGTAAATACCTCAACTTCAACCGAACAACAAACAGGGGACACTGTGTCAGTACCCGGAAAACTTCTGGAAAAACCCAAGCACGTAAGAGGCATTCACATAATGGCCTGGTCTGCCGGTTCAAAAAAATACCGCCAAAAACTACAAACATATATCGACAGCTCAACCCTTAACACAGTAGTAATTGCCGTAAAAGAAACTAACGGTGAGGTTTATATACCCGGTGTGAAATCTGCCGTAGAAATAAAAGCTTACGTTCCCGCTATGCCCAACATACAAAGTTACATTAGTGACCTGAAATCACAAAACATTTACACTTCCGCAAGAATAGTCGTATTTAAAGATAATATTGCCGCCAGGAAACACCCTGACTGGGCAGTAAAAAACCCGGACGGGTCTATTTGGGTTGACAAGAAAGACCAGGCATGGCTGGATCCTTTTAATAAAGATAACTGGGAATATACATTTGAAATAGCCCAGCAGTGTGTAAAGCTGGGGTTTGAAGAAATACAGTTTGATTATATACGCTTTCCTTCAGACGGTGTTATTAAAAATTGCCGGTACAGCCAACCCCACTCTTCTACAACTGCTGTAAATAATATTGTTGCTTTTTTAAAAGAAGCCAAAACCAGGCTAAAAATAACCGGTGTCAAAATTTCAATAGACGTATTCGGGCTTACTACCTCTTCAGAACATGATATGGGAATAGGCCAATCAATAGTACCCATGGCAAAAGAAGTGGATTATGTATGCCCTATGGTATATCCTTCACATTACCCCAAAGGCAGCTACGGAATAGCAAGTCCCAACAGCCAGCCTTATAAAACCATACTAATAGCGCTGGAGCATGCAAGGCGAAAAATGGGGGAAGATGCCGTTAAATTAAGGCCTTACCTTCAGGATTTCTCGCTTGGATACAAATACGATACTGAAGAAGTAATTGCACAAATGCAAGCCTGTTATGATAATGATATTTTTGAGTGGACCTTATGGAACCCAAGCAGCCGCTATAACATTGTCCCTCTTAAAGAAAAAGAAGCTATAAATAAAAGAAAACTTTCTAAAAATAATGCAGTCGCCGTTTCCTCATCTGCTGATAAAGCTGAATAATCCGCTTTACACGTTCTCATGAAAAAAATCTTATCCCGTTACACCAACGCATTGATTTTTGCCGCTTTTCTGTTGCTTTCACTTATTTATTGGCATAAACTTATTTTTTCCGGCATGACTGTCTACTGGCAGATTATGGACCGGTTCATGTATCCTTATCTGCAGTTTTATACCGAAACACTCAAAAATCTGGAAATACCGTTCTGGAACCCTTACCTTTCCTGCGGCACGCCTTTCATGGCTATGCTTCAGACACAGGTCTTTTATCCGTTTAATCTTTTATTTGTTATCCTTCCGTTTCCTGCCGCTTTAAATATCCATATTATTATTCATACCTGCCTTGCCGGTTTTTTTACGTTTCTTCTCATGAGGTATAATGCGTTCGGCAAAACAGAAGCTTTACTGGCTTCAGTGGTTTTTATGTTTAACGGTTTTTTTGCCTACCACATAGAATTTATACACCACATGTCAGCTTATGTGTGGCTGCCGCTTATTTTTCTTTATTTCCAAAAATCACTTATGGAAAGGAAAATACAGTATTATCTTTTTACTGCCCTATTGCTTGCGGTACAATTTTTTGCCGGGTACCCGCAATTCAGCTACTTTACTGTGCTAATACTTGGCATGTACTTTCTTTTTAATCTTTTTTCATTCAAGACAGATAAAAAAACTATACAGTATAAATTACTTACCTTTTCCGTTATTCTAACATCTTTTGCAGGCCTTATACTGGTCCAAATCCTGCCTACCTTAGAGCTCACCGCACTTTCAGAAAGAGCCGGCGGGATGAATATAAACGCATCACTGGAATATTCTATGACGTTTAAGGAAATGCTGACATACTTTTTTATACCGGTATGGAACATTTTCTATTCCTTAACACTTCACGATGCGCAGACTACCGGTTTTTACTTTGGCATTTTCTGCCCCGTACTGGTTCTTTTCGCTTTTATAAATAAATCTGAACGTAAAACAGCTTACTTTTTTGGTTTTATTACTCTGCTGGGTCTTGCCCTGGCTCTGGGGAAAAACACGTTTCTTTACAGTATTTTTCTTAAATACTTTCCGGGCATGGCGTACTTCCGCTTTCCGGTACAGTGCCTTTACTTTGCGGTTTTTGGCATAACCATTTTAAGCGCCATGGGCTTAAAAGCTATAAAAAACAAAAAAGTGCAAATCCTTATTCTGCTGATTTTTCTTGGAGAATTTTACTTTTTCGGCAGAAACGCCTGTAACCTTATTGACAGCAATTACTTCAAAAATGTCAATAACCCGTCCTGGCTGGCGGAAACCGTCAACACGCAGGATTACAGAATCCTCATGAACCCGCTGACTTTGGATAAACTGAAAAACTATACACCAAAAAACTATAATGACTGTGTAAACTACCGTGATACCCGCATAATAAACTACGGCATGCTTAATAATCTATATGACGCTAACGGGTACATAATCCTTGGAGTACGCAGCTATGAAGTTTTTTTATCTGAATTATTCAAGCAGGGTTATAACTCAAAACTACTGAACCTTATCGGTGTAAAATACCTGATATCTGAAAGGGATATGAAAAATCCGGTGTGGAAACCATTAAAAACTACTGACTATGGCATGAACGTTTATAAAAACTCCGGCGCACTGCCGCGCACCATGTTTTTCACCCGCTCAAAAACCTTTGCTACAGATGCAGACACCCTGCGTTACATGAAGTCTTCACAATTTACACCGGAAAATGAAATCATATTCACCCAGGCCGGCCTAAAAGAACCCTTTAGCACAAGCATAGCTATCCCTCAGGACGCTGATATTATTACAGATGAATATTCGCCAAACCGGATAACCCTGTACGTTTACAACAAAACGCCCGGCTGGCTGTTCTTAAGTGATACCTATTATCCCGGCTGGAAAGTTTACATAAACGGTAAAAAGGGGAACATTTTAAAAGCAGACTACACGTTCAGGGCGGTTTTGCTTGATACGATACAACAGGGGGAAGCTAACAGAATTGATTTTGTATATAATCCGGTAAGTTATAAACTGGGTTTAAACCTTTCTCTAATAACCTTAATGCTGATCCTGATAATCCTAATAAAAAAACAAGTGGATATGTGATTTGTGGTTATGTGGTTAGCAAAAACTTGTGAGTCTGTCAAGTAATTTGTGTAAACGGTTAATCTATTCATAAATACTCCGATGGAACCCTGTCCTCAAACATTACCGCAAACTGACTCAAAACCTGGCCCCAATTACGAAAAGGCATAGTCCATTTTCTTGAAGCAAGTTTCATCGCCAAATACAGTAGCTTTAAAATGGCTTCGTCA
>Ga0208977_1000355_pt1 | contig 39708 bp, 23 predicted proteins | sample RifOxyA2_FD_184030 | JGI IMG/M metagenome (GOLD analysis project Ga0208977, IMG submission 184030) | Groundwater microbial communities from Rifle, Colorado - Rifle Oxygen_injection A2 (SPAdes) | ecosystem: Environmental > Aquatic > Deep subsurface > Groundwater | place: Rifle, Colorado, United...
TGGGCAAGCAATTCCTGTGTAAAACCTCTCTTTTTCCTGAATTCCCGCACCCTTGAGCCTATCAGTTTCAACAGATTCTGCACAGTTTTATCCCCCTTGTCGTATTAGCGAAGTCATTACCAAACTGACAAATAGTATATAAACTCAGTCGGGGTTCGTGCCATAGGTTATATGTCATATGGTATTGACACATAGAGCAACATTTTGTAAGATTGATTTAATGATGAATGGCAGGTTTTGTGTTTATATTTGGTGGCAGTCTTACTAGGGGGCGGTTACTGATTTACCCATAGATGATTGGCCACTTTTTTATTGGGAGGCAAAGGTGGAAGAATCAAATTTCAGAGAATCGAAAAATCATTGGATGGAATTGTGGTTACAAGGAATATCGTTTGCGCTTGGTATAATTGCAGTTTCTCATTTGTTTGATAGTCTATGGATAAGACTTCCATCTTTGTATTGTAGGCTTATATTAACGCTTTTGTGTTTGCTTATTTCTGCTGTAGGCGCATATTTTTATCATCTTCACCATTATGAAAAACAGAAAAAAGCAGATGATGCACAGGGGCGAAAGAGAGAAACAATACAGGAAGCGTGAGGAGTTAAATGAATTGGTTAAAAAAGTAGCGAAATTAGTTAAAGATACAAAGGCAGTTTTGATTTATGGTCCATATCCAAAAAACAATCCAGAAGGAATATATCAAATTAGCTTTTCCGAAAACAAAAAAGTTTGGGTTAAAAACTTCCAAGAACTTGTTGATTTACTTTGTTCGGAAATAGGAGAAAAATAAAGACTATGATTATTGACAATAAAGCAGAGCAGTTTTTAGATGCACTGAAAGATATTTTGGAAAGAAAGGAAAAAATAATGGAAGATTTTGATAAGTACCTCAAAGATCCAATATTTAGAAACAAGACAAAACGGCTTGCTGTTCTTAAGGAGTATGAAAAACTCTGCGATGAAGAAACAGATCTTTGGCAAAAAAACTATAAACTATTTAAATAACAATGTATTTTGACGTTATAAACTGCACTTATGGTTTGAAAATGAAAAAAATAAATTACTTATTATCAAAAGAATTATTTAAGACTAGCTATATTTGTTTTATTCTAGTTACATTATTTTGTAGTAATGTATTTTGTACTTCATCACTCCAACAAAGTTGGGTACAGACTGAGAATCCAAACAATGGGAACGATAATGCTAAAAGTGTTGCGCTAGATTCAACAGGGATATACGTGGCCTGTACATATTCCTTTGGTCCAAACACCGCTCAATATTTAGAGAAAAGAAATTTGTCTACTGGGTCCATCATCTGGACCCAAGTCACAAGCACTGGTTCACCTCAACCTGCAGATGTTGCCGTAGATACATCTGGAGTCTATATTGTTGGAATCGACAACAATGCAGGGAATGCGCAGTGGCGAATAGAGAAAAGAAGTTTATCTGACGGATCTGCGATTTGGGTGCAGACTACTAATCCAGGTGGTGCTTCTGGTGCTACAAGCATTGCAGTAGATGCATCCGGGATCTATATAACAGGCTATGATCAATCTCCAGGAAATCAGCAATGGCGAATAGAAAAGAGAAGTTTGTCTGATGGGACTACGATTTGGACTCAAACAATTAATCCGAGCGGTAGTAATGATTATCCTTACTCTGTTGCAGTAGATACAACGGGAATCTATATAGCTGGCTATGACAGCATCCCAGGGAACTATCAGTGGCGAGTGGAGAAAAGGAGTTTATCTAATGGTTCCATTATTTGGACTCAAACAAATAATCCAAGTAGTGGTAATGATTCTCCTTCAGGAATTGTACTAGATACAACAGCAATCTATATTGTTGGATATGACAATTATCCTGGAAACTATCAGTGGAGAATAGAGAAAAGAAGCCTGTATGATGGGACTACGATATGGGCACAAACAGAGAATCCAAGTAGTGATGTTGATGTTGCTTATAGTATTGGAGTAGACTCAACAGGGATCTATATAGCTGGCTATGACAGCATCCCAGGGAACTATCAGTGGCGAGTGGAGAAAAGGAGTTTGTCTGACGGAACTACGATCTGTACACAAACCGAGAATCTAAGCAGTGGTAACGATTATCCTTATAGTATTACAGGAAATGCAACAGGAATTTATGTAGTTGGTACGGATGTGTCTCCGGGGAATATGCAATGGCGAATAGAAAAATATGTTGAACAACTATCAGTACCAACAACATTTGTTGGCACTACTTTATCAGCAGCAACAATAAATTGGTCGTGGATAAATAATTCGAGTATTGATGAGCTGGGATATAAAATAAAGACATCTACCGACGGTTTGATTGCGTTTTTGTCTGCAAATACAACTTATTGGTCTGAGCTTGGATTATTACCAAACACACAATATACTCGTTATTGTAATGCATATAATCAGCTTGTTGAATCAGGGAATTCCAATTCTTATTCCAAATACACTTTTGCAAATTCACCTACAGGATTAAATTCAACTGCCATTTATATTACTTCCTCAACCATTCAGTGGACAAATGCAGGGGCAACCAGGTATTCAGTCGAGCGAGCGGCTGACAACAATGGTAGTCCCGAAAGTTATGTTGCAATCAAGGCCTGGGCTGACAACATAACCGGAACAACTTATGCTGATACAGGGCTATCAGCGGAAACAACCTATTGGTATCGAATGAAATCATATAACGGGGACCAAATTATAAATAGCACGCCGAGTAATGAAATAAGCCTACTTACGCTCCCGCTTGCGCCATCTGTTTTTTATGGTTCGTCACAGTCAACCGGAAGTATTTTGTGGCAATGGACGGACAACTCAAATTATGAGAAGGGATTTCGTGTTAAAACTTCAACGGATGGTATGATTGCTTCCTTAATACCTAATGCTACAAACTGGTCAGAACCATATTTACTGGCTAACACTCAATATACAAGATATGTGGTTACATTTAATACCACCGGGGAAAGCAACAAATCTGCTTCCTCGGCTACATTTTCTTTAGCAAGTTCGCCTACGGGGTTAATTTCGGGTGCAGTATATACGACTTCAGCAACAATATCATGGAATAATGTCGGAGCAACAAGATACGCAATTGAACGGGCTCCTAATGCAGGCGGGATTCCAGGTGTATGGTCTTCAATTAAAACCTGGGCAGATGCTATTACATCAAATAATTTTACTGACACTGCTTTATCAGGCGATACAACTTTTTGGTATAGGATAAAATCATACAATGGCAATGGAATGATAAACACTATTCCAGGCAATGAAATAAAAATAGTTACACTCCCTGGCCCGCCATCAGGATTTAATGGCATTGCTTTATCTAGTTTTTCAATTAACTGGTCATGGAATGACAATAGTAATTCTGAATCGGGATTTAGGATTTATAGTTCTACCGATGGAATAGTTGGGACGGTGTCGGCGAATACAACATATTTTATAGAAAAAAATCTATCTACAAATTCACAATATACAAGGTATGTGATTGCATATAATGCTTCGGGTAATACAGGCGCATCAAATGGAGACACAAAATATACGCTTGCTAACTCATCTATAGTTTTAAATACAGTTCTTGTAAGTATTTCGTCAGTAACGCTTCAATGGAATAGTGTTGGAGCAACCAGGTACGCGATTGAGCGCGCAACGGATAATGTGGGAGTACCGGGAAATTGGGCAATGATTAAGAGCTGGGCCGACAATATTACGGGAACAATTTGCATAGATTCAAACTTAGCCGGAGGCACAACATATTGGTATAGGTTAAAAGGGTACAATGTAGATGGAATTATTAATGACACACCGAGTAATGAAATGAAAGTTTATTACCCTTCAGCTGCTCTTGATCATTATGAAGTTATCGCACCAAGTTATATCTTGCCTAACCAGCTTTTTACGCTTACAGTAAATGCCAAAAATGAATCCAATATGACAGTAACAAATTATTCCGGCAATGCGACTATATTTTCAGTATTGGCGGAAAACGATACGATTATTGGAAGCGGGCAGTTATCAATTACAAGTATAAGTTTGACAAATGGGGCAGGGGTTCTTTATGTGGAAACCTATAATAAGTCCGAAACTATCAAAATAAAAATCATAGATTCAAACGGAAAAACAGGTCTTAGCGGAGTTTTGAATGTTGTCAGCAGTGGTACTGTCCTGTATACTCTTACAACAAACAGCAATCCATTGGTTGGCGGCACTATTAGCCCCAATCCATTTGGCAGTGTCTTTCCCAGCAGTACATCGGTTCAGTTAACCGCAACTCCAAACCCGGGATATGTATTTTCGGTATGGAGCGGTGATGTTTCCGGAAACACTAACCCGATTACAGTTATTATGAACACAAATAAAACGATAACCGCGATTTTCACAGCTGCCAGCAGTGTAACACCATCAAAAATTGAGTTGACAGCAAATCCTCAATCAGTTATTGCAGGACAGTCTTCAAATATTACCTGTAAGGTGACAGATGTTTACAACAATCCTGTATCCGGAGTGCCGGTAACTTTCAGCGTAACAAAAGGGTCGGGGAGTGTAACCGTATCTTCAGGGAATACTGATACAAATGGTCAAATCACAACAATATTTACGCATAATTTAACCCAGCCGGGAATAACCGTAGTGAGAGCAACCGCAGGAAGTTTGACACAAGATATATCAATTAGCGCGGCAGTATTAGTAACTGCCGGTGTACAAGGAATAATAGCCGCGAGCGAAGACCCGAACACAAGGGTAACTATTCCGGCAAATGCAATCAGTTCAAATATAAAGGTAACGATTATTCTGAAAAATGATTTAGATTCAGGCGAATTGACTATGGTAAATGCGGCGAATGGTAAAGTTGCAGGTAAAATTCTGCCGGATGTTGTTCGTAAATTTGTAGCTCTAAAACAGAGTGATGGCACTGATTATGGTAACTTTGCAAAGCCTGTAACAATTGAAATACCCTATACGGACAGTGATAATAACGGTATAGTCGACGGAACGCAGATAAATGTGAACAAACTGAAAGTGTTAAGATTGAACGAAACCGCACAGGAATGGTATCTGGTTCAGGACGGTAGTTTAAACCAGGTTGATAAAGTTAATAAGATAGTGAAATGTGAGGTGAACCATTTCTCGTATTATACTTTAGGGAATTTAAGCGTTGCCGGTGATATAGACACGGTAAAACCCGCACAGTTGCATTTCGGCGCAGCTAACGCGGTAAGGAAGAAAATAAACGAGCTTAAGGAAAAAATAGATTTGAGCCAATAATATGAAAATACAACCATTAATAATCGCAGCTTTAATTTTAATAGGCGCTTCTAACCTAATCCACGCAGAACAACAGAAAGACTGGCTGGCTGTAACTATAGGTAACCCGTGGCTGGGAGTTAAGTATGATATAAGTAAGAGATTTTCCGTAGAGTTAAGGGATGTCATAGATCCGGAACTGACCATTCCCGATTTGAGGGCGGCATTTAATTTTTATAGAGGCGAGAAACTCAAAGGTTTTGCGGGGCTGGAGTATGGCGCAATATCCTTTAATTCGGATAGTCTGTCAGGCAATGGTACCCTGATAAATGTTTTCGCCGGCAGTGAATATAGAATCTCGCCTAAACTGGGCCTTTCAGCAGATATCGGATATACAAACATTGACATTAAATCTTCAATCTACTCCGTTGCCGGGCCCGAATATATATTCAACCTCGGATTAAACTGCTATATTTTTTAAGATTCACCCCTGTCATTTCCTTATTATCCCCAAAACAAGCTAAAACGAGGACTATATGAATAAACCCGTATTGAATAAGCGTTATAAAAATTTGTTAAAGCAACTGGAATCAAAATACCCCGACAAGAGGCGTCATACCCTGTATATGCTTGGCAGGAGATATCATAAGAAGACTCCGAAAGCCGTATTTGAGAAATATTTCGTTGACATAGACCCGCATGTCAGAAGAATCGCCGCGAATATATTGTTCAGGCTGGGTGATAGGCTGGCAGAGATTAAGTATATGACTTCCCTCATAGATAGTATTAAAAATAAGCAGGATGAGGAGTGGGAATCTTGTGTTATGGTTTACCTTTCAGAAATTGGCAGGTTAAGAAAAAGAATGATGGATTTAGTATGCGATAAAACGGTCCCGGAAGAGAGAAGGCCTATGATAGCATCCCTTATTCATACACTATCAAAACCGTATGAACTGCCGTTATTAATAAAACAAGCCCTGAAACTGGATTTAAAAGAAGATACCCGCAAGCAGTTTGAGAAAGTATTGAAAACTATAACCGCATAATATGTTCCCCGCCGCATAGATAAAAGAAATAACAAATATTCCAATTGTCGGCACACAAAAGACAGAGACAACCATCCCTGTCTTTTTTTATTTATACCCGCCATTTACCCGAACTAATGATACTTAAATGTTTCGTTGCACCGGTTTTATAAGCGCGCCTATGTCCGGTTGTGCTATTTCTTTTATATTCGGGTAAAAAATCTAGTTTGTTGATTATTAGGAGGTGATTAAGTTTATGGAAGTGTTAAGAGTTATTTTCGGTCTATTTTTACTCGGTTGCTCAATCGGTCTTTTCGTGGGCGGGATTTCGTTTTTACTAGCTTGCGTAAGTCTGTTAATCCTAGCTATCGAGAAGCGTAAAAAAGTTGGAACTCCGGAGGTGAAAAATGAAGTTGAATAAGTCTGCTGTTTTCGCAGGAACGGTCTTAGTATCGGCGTGCCTGAATGTTTATGCACAGGGCGGAGATTCGGGAAACATAACAGAGGTATTTCAAGCCCTGGGTAGTCTGCTGTTACTGGCTTTGGTCTTAGGGGTAGGGATAAGTGCATTGTTATTAAGCTTTTACTTATCTTATTGGCTCGTAGAATTTCTGTTTATTAAAGTGATTCCCGACGGCAAGGACAAGGTTTGGCTGATGAATTTTTGGGAAGCTGTCGTCGGGCTTGTGGGAATGCTTATCTACTTGGGCTACAACAAGAGAGGTCGGAAGAAAAAGTATTGGTAGTAAAGTAAGTTGTTTGCAAAAAAATCCACAAAAAAAGCGAGGTGATTTAACATGACAGGCGAAAATCTTAAAGCTGCATTGACTCTCGCAATACAGGTTACGAGAGAGTTAGAAGATGAGCTAGGCGTAAGTTTCTCCGTCGGTGAGATATGCAAAATGGCCGTGACATTGCTGATATCAAATAACGGCAAAAATGGAAATGGTACTGTAAATGGTATTGGAAATGGATCCGGCAAGCATGAATCCGCAGAAGAATCCAAGCTCAGGATTCAGTTCGGTAAATTTAAAGGCTCAACTCTGGAAGAGATACTCCTCAAGGATAGAGGATATTTGGTTTGGCTGGCGAGCAAAAGTATTAGTAAAAATATTCAGATGGCCAGCGCGGAGTTGTTGAAGGCACATCCAATCAAAACAGCCCAGGTAACGGTTCCTGTGCCGACATTGCAGCATTAACCGTGTAGTAAAGCAGGTGCAGACTTTAGGGTCAGTATCCCAAAAGGATATCAAAGCGCCTGCTATTTTTTTTACCCGGAGGATTAAAAACATGGAAAACAAAGAAAAGCATATTTTTTCAGTTAGCCAGATGCGTATGTATTGCCGTTGCCCGCTTCAGTATTATTGGCGTTATTGTATGGGCGTTAAAGTTCCACCTAGTTCCAGCATGCTCGTGGGTAAAAGTTGCCATAAAGCAATTGAGGAAAACAACAGGCAAAAAATAACATCGAGGAAGGATTTGGTAATTAGTGACCTGATTGACCATTATTGTACCGAGTATAATAAAACGCTTGGGCAGGAAGAAGTTAAGTTTGACGATGATCCTGGTAAAGTAAAAGATTCTGGTATTGGGCTTTTAATAGTATATCTTCAGAAAATAGCTCCAAAAGTTCAACCGATAGCCGTTGAAGAGCATTGTTGTATCTCATTCGACTCGCCGGTGGAGTATGGTTTCCAGGGCTATTTGGATTTAATTACAGAACAGAATTATATTGTCGATACGAAAACGGCCGGAAAAAAATATAGTGATGATGCGGCACAGTATGATCTCCAGCTGACTGCGTATGACGTTTTATACAGGACAACTAGAGGCAAAATTCCTGCCGGTGTGCAATTTCATGTGTTAGTAAAGGGATCAGCTAGGAAGGAGCCGACTGTGCAAATTCTATCAGGTACCACACGTACCGAAAGGCAAATTTCACGTTTCTTAAAAACGCTGGCGTTAATAGCTCAATCTATCAAATCTGGGATTTTTTATCCGAATGACCAATCTATAGTAAAACCGTGCTCGTATTGCGGATATTTTGATCTCTGTAAAAAATGGTAAAGGAGCGTATTTCATGAACGAAACCTGGCTAGAAAAATGGATTGAATGGAATTGGTTTGATGATTTTAAAGGACTCGATGAAGCGAGCGAAGAGCATATTGCGGATTTGATGAAGCAAGGTTATACAGAAGGCGAATTGAACAGGGAAACAGAAAATGGTTCAGTCCGGGGCTGATGGAAAAGGAGGCCGTATGCAAAAAAGTATATTTGATATGCCGGTAATTTCAGCTTACTCTCAAGAACAAGCTATTGAAGACGGTGTGCTGGTAAAAGTCGGTTATTACGGTAAATGTCCAATAATATTCACGAGCAACCTGTTTTATGACGGTTTTGAGGATAAAGAAGTAAGAACGGCTCTTGTAAACAAAGGGCTTAAGATGCTCCGCCAGGCAGTTCCGGAAGATACCAAATATATGCGCTTACGGGTGATTGAAAAAGACAAAATATGGATAATTTTTGACGGCTCAGCATTAACGTTTTTAAAGCCGGAGGATTACTAAGGAAGGCTCTATGAAATGCAAGGTTTGTGGTAAAGGACTGGAATTAGCGGGTTCAACTGTAAGCAGAAAAACAAAAGTAATGCGTTGTACTTCTTGCGGAACTTGCTATTTAGTACAGAAAAGGAGACTGCAATGAAATTAAAACTCATTAAGGTAAAAGACTTAGCCCATCTGAAGAAGTTAACGGACGGACAGCTAAGTGAGTTTCGCATGCAGCTTAACGGCGGTGTCTTTTCCCGCAAGTGGATAAGCTATGACCGTGAGAATAAGAACTTCCATATAGAGAACTGCATAGACGGTTCACGGCAGGTTTTAACCGAGACCCGCCTTATGGACAGCCGGATAACCTTAATCGGCGAAGCTATAACCAAGGGGGCGCTGTGGTTGGAGAATCGTTGGACCGGCAATTAGAAAATAGGTGTTTTGTTATGAAAGCCCTGGGAAGACTTGCCCCCGCCTGCAGACATGGCGTTTCCTATATAAACCACTCCCTAAATACCCGAATAATCACGCTTGCCTTTAGAGTTTAAAGCCATTCCCTAAAATTTAAAGCCGAGATTAAAGCCATTAGAATTTATCAGGATGGAGGTGTAAGTATATGTTTAAAAATGCCGTTAAAAATCAGAAAAACAACAGGAATAGGGCTGAGCAAGGCCGTCCCCTGTTTCTGGAAGTAATTGAGCCTGCGGATAATGAAATGCCTATATGCGAAGGTTGCCAAGGCGTAGGCGAGGTTAATGATACGGCGTGCCTTTCCTGCAATGGGCGAGGCTGGGCCGAATCCTATACTCAAATAGGTCATACCGAAATTACAAAGCGAGGTGTACTATGAACCAAGTATCTAATATTGTGATTGGAAAGTTGTTGGCTGAGATGGAAAAAGGCGTTATCCCGTGGAAACAGCCCTGGATAAGCGTGCCGAAACAGAATTTCGTATCTAAGCGGCCGTATGCTGGGATTAACCGTCTATTGCTGGCTTTTGAATCGGAAGAACTGTATCTTTCGTTTAAACAGATCCGGGATTTGAAGGGTAGACTGAAAGCCGGGTCAAAAGCTCAGATGGTAATATTTTGGAAGCCGATAGAAGTGAAAGCCGGAAAAGGTACCCAGGAAAACACGGATGAGAAACCCGAATGCCGTTTTGTCCTGAGATATTACAATGTATTCCGCCTGGCCGACTGTGAAGGGATTGAGCGCCCGGTTATAGGTAAGCCTAATGAAAAGCTGGAAGATATAGAGGCTTTTATTATGCGTATCAGTCCCAAGATAGAGTTCGGCGGTTCTACTGCCTGCTATAATCCGAAAAGCGATACGATCTCTATGCCGGCTATTGAACGATTTAATGATTCAGCCCATTACTACGCGACTTTGTGCCACGAACTGATACATTGGACCGGGGATAAGAATAGGCTGAACAGATTTAATCAGGATACGCAAAACTATCACCAGGAATATTCAAAAGAGGAGCTTGTCGCGGAAATTGGGTCGGCTATACTGTGTCACTCGTTCGGAATATCTCTGCCGGAACACAACGCAGGCTATGTCAATAATTGGATGCGCGCAATTAAGGCGGACAGTAGAATCTTGTTCGGGGCGTGCTCAAAGGCGGAAAAGGCGGTGGAGTGGCTGAGTGGGTTGAACGCGGGCGGGTAAGGTTATCCTTATGGTAATTCTCTTATAATTAGTTTTGTTTTATTCTCTTTTTTTATATACTTTACGAGACAGGAGTTTTGCCAATATGAAAAACAAATCAATAATTCCAAAAGACTATAAATTATGCCGCTTGGAAATAGTAGGCGCAGGAGGTAAAGATGTAATCTTTGAGCACGCTCCTATTAAATATATTCCTGACAAGAAAAGTAGGGTCAACAATATAAAATATTTTTTTGTTTATTGCTTAATTGATGATTCTGAAATTAAACATTTTGCACCAAGAGACTATAAAAGTTCTTTTAAAATACTGGTTAAAATGTATGATAATGAAAAAGAAGCAGATAAAATCATTGACTCTATAAAATTAGCCAAAAGGTGTATCCCAATCCCGGCTGAAATTAAACATAAGCCAAGGATAGTATTAAGTGTTGATTATAAGAGTGAACCGATGATACCCCTACATAAAACAATAGTTACGCTTAATAACACTGTGTTTCAATCATTTATACACGAAATTAATGAAATCATGAAACAAAAAGAACTAACTGTAGAAGACTGGATAAAGTTGAGAGATAATATTGAGTCCATATTAAATAATAAGAATCAAGTTATTGATAAAGATGCTTTGGATTACATTAATTATTTAATAAAAATATACAGTCATCCAAATAACGGATATGTCGCATTTTTTATCCAACATGTTCATGGTTTAGTAAAGATGTTAACAAAGAAGAAATTGTTGAAAAGATGCAATAATAGAAAATGTAATAATTACTTCTCTCGGCAAATGTATGAGCGAATGATTTTTAGTTCGGGAGCTATTGTAAAAAGCAAGTTGCCAAACCATCAATGGAAAACAAAGAAAACTTGTTCTAACCGTTGTTTAAGAGCAACTCAGAATCGTAGATCTCGCCCCTAAAGGTTCATCAGTAATAATCCTTACCCCCTACTCAAAATTCAGAAATCATAAAAAATGATGGTCAATGTAAAGGTTGTTTTCGGTATATCTATATGGCATAGCCAGGGATACTGTACCCTGGAAATTCTATAGGAGGTATACTGAATATGTTCACGCCAGTAGCAGCAATCCGTAAGTTTTGTTTGTGGCACAACTGTAGTAGTAAAGAAGTAAAGCTATGCCCAAAGGTCGAATGCCCGCTCTACAATTACAGACTCCGTAAGCGAAACGCAGGATCTAACCCCGCACTAACCCCGATTAAAGCAATCCGGGCTTGGTGCTTAGGTTGTTCAGAATCAATGAAAGAGGTAGCTACCTGCTCTTTTCCAGATTGCTCGCTGTACCCATATCGATTTGGTAAAAGACCCCAGGCAGCAACGAAAACATCCCAGCTACCTGCCACTTCCCAGCAAAAGAGCACTACTCTAGCTGCGTTACCAAACCCCGCTACCAGCCCACAACAGTTTACCACACCGCAGCCGCTCACTAATAAACAGCAGCCCAATAGCCCGTCTAATCACGCACAGTCCGCCACCTCTGCAGAAAAAGGAGGTGAAAATATATGAGACCCAATGACCTAAATAAAATCAGGGACTGTGTAAGGGAAGCCATCAAAAACGGGAGTAAACGCGGTTCGGAGTTTCTTAAGATGAAGCATGCAATAATCGCCGAACTGAAACTTCTACACTACCCGGCCCAGGAAATAAAAGATGAGCTGCTAATTTGGAATAAAAAATGCGACAAACCCCTGGGACCGGCTGAAGAATATAGGCAGTTGATCAAATATGTAGACTGGGCCTTCAAAGAAGCAAAAATAGGATGCAAATCGCTAAGGAATTACTGTATCGGTGAAGAAGACTGCCAGTTCCATAAGAGAAAGTTTCATCCAAGTACTCCAGTACCCCCTCTGCCGTTTGATATTAACGACCTTGATTCGTTCCTAACAATCAGATATGGTGCCAAAGGAGTGACTATGCTCTATATCGTAAAGGCACTCAGGAATATTCAGATTACGAAGAATACCGGAGACATTATTTATATCGGGTACAGGGGGTTGGTGTCTATAATAAGGGATTTGTATAGGTGCCGGTTTGTACCACAGGATATTTTTAGGCACATCAGACTGCTTGAAGATGAAGGAGTACTTGAAAAGACTTATAAAGGCAAAGCCGGCAGTTTCAGCATGAAGGCTAACGGATACACGTTTCTGCCATGGACATCTGCCGTCTACCATATAAATAGTGGTCACGAAAGGCTGGGTTTGCCTACGGTTTCTCATAAACCCATAATCACTCAATTGTGTAACAGTTTTGGTGATACATTATTGTGTAACAACATTTCAGGGACATACAGATTTCAGACAAAATCCAAAATAACAGGAGATAAAACGTGAAACAAATAAAAGTTAATAATCCGAAGCTTAATGAATCAAACAGTAATAAAGTTGTTTTTAATGATGATTTCGTTTGTGATTTTAGCAATAAAGGAACGGCTTCAGAGAAAGATTACTTAAACTTAGGAATACAATCAACAAAAACGCCTAATATTAAGCTTTGTTTACCAAAAAATTATAAAAGTAAATTTACGAAGAAGCCTAAACAAATAAAACCTTGAAATGCCAGTAAATCGGCAAAAGGAGATTTTTCGGAGCAAATTGTAATTAACAAAAAATATAGCGAAAAGCTTTATGCCGGTTTGCAGATAAAACTTGGAAACCGGCAAATAACTAAAAGGGAGTTAAAAACTATTATGAATCAACCGATGAAATAATAGAAATATTTTATGGAAAGAAGATTGTTGAACGTTGCTGAAGCGGCCGAAATGATTAACGTAAAAACGGGAACTCTGTACAACTGGGTTTGGCAGAGAAAAATACCCTACGTCAAAACGGGGCGGATGGTAAAATTTGACATAAAGGATTTAGACAAGTGGATAGAAAAGAATAAAGTCAGTCTTGAAAACTTTATACATTGAGTCCTGTCAAGCGGAGTTTTTTTGCCAATTTGACCTCAAGCGGGCAGTGCAACTACTACTGATGGCAGCATAGAACAAGCCATCTAAAAGGTAACTTTAGAAGTTGATGCCGCGTAAGTTTGCAAATGAAATCCAAAAAAAGTATAATCGGGAGGCTCAGAAATGACTCGATCTAAATTGATAACGGAAAAAGTCAGGCCGAATTGGAACAAGAGAGTTTCATCGGGTTTATTTGAAAAGAAAGGTGTTTGGTATATTGAATTCTATTTTAAAGGTAGAAGGATTAGGGAAAGGATTGCGGCTGATAAAAAGTTAGCCGAGGTTGTCCTTAAGAAAAGGCAAGTAGCTATTGCAGAAGATAAGTTCCTTGATAAACCAAAGAAGAGGGCAAAAATAAGGTTTTCAGACCTTTGTGACAAATATCTGGAAACTTATTCTAAACCTGAAAAACGTTCATACAGTGATGATGTGTATTTTGTAAAAAGGTTTAAGCAATATTTTGGTAATAGATACATACACGAGATTACGACTCTGCAGGTTGCGGAGTATAAGGCTGAAAGGAAAAGCCAGGTAAAAGAAGCAACTGTTAACAGGGAACTTGGCGTGCTAAAATCCATTTTCAATCGCGGTATTGAATGGGATATGGCAGAAACTAATCCCGTGAAGAAAGTTAAATTGTTCAAAGTGGACAACGCGAGATTAAGGTTTTTGTCAGAAGAAGAGATTAAAAAATTGTTGGCCTATTGTTCCGATGATTTATATGATATAGTTATGGTCGCATTGAATACAGGAATGCGGCGTGGCGAAATATTGGGTATGACCTGGGAAGATGTTAATTTAAAGGCAACTACAATAACCATTCCTGCCGGCAACGCTAAAAATAAGTGCAGCAGAGATGTCCCTATAAATACCGCCCTTATGAAAGTTTTTTGTGCAATTAAAATAAATCCCAAGAGCGCTTATGTGTTCTGTCATGAGGATGGAAGAAAGTTCATGGATATTAAGAAATCATACAGCCATGCGTTAAACAAAGCCGGTATAACTAATGCCACCTTTCATACCCTGAGGCACACTTTTTGCAGCCAACTTGCACTTTCGGGAGTTGATATTTACACGATCAAGGAATTGGCAGGGCATAAAAGAATCGAAATGACTATGCGTTATTCACATTTAACCCCGGACCACAAGAAAAAGGCATTGGAAATATTAAATAGCAAGATTAATAGTTTGACTAATCCCATAGACACTCCCATAGACACTGGGGGGTCTGAGGGTATTATCAAGGAACAAAGGGTTGCTTATACATCGACGGTAAACTAACAAACGGGCGATTAGCTCAGCTGGATAGAGCGCCTCCCTTACAAGGAAGAGGTCACTGGTTCAAGTCCAGTATCGCCCATTTTTTTATTACCGTTAACAAACAGTGTTTTACGTCGATAAGCAGGGTTACAGTCTTACAGTATTTGTGTTTTAGCCATTTCACTACGTTTCACGGTTTTTCTCATTTTTACTGCCTGCAACGGACACTTTAACGGACACCCCCACCTTTTTAGCAAAAACCCTTGAAAAGAGTTAAAATTATCACAATGTTTAACATAAACACTAAAAGACTTTTTAATAACAATTATCGTCGTAAACAATTTTCTATTGTTGCTTGACAAGATATCAAAGAAGTAGTATATTACTTATGTTAAAAAAAGCAATAAAAATGGGAGGAATAGATGGTTCTCTTCCTTAATAAACAAGTCAATAAAAAACTCAAACGTCAGGAATAATCCCCTGGCGTTTTTTGTTTTTAAGTGGTAAACGGCGTGTAACAACAATGAACAAAATCAATAAACTCACAATTATTATTGCCTTAGTTTTTGTTTTCCTAAACATAAAAACAGCTGGGTTTTGCGTCAGTGGAGATATTTCAAACACTACCTGGTATCTTGATAGTAGCCCCTATGTTGTTACTGACAGTGTACATTTGTTGACAGGAACAACATTATTTATTCAACCCGGAGTAGTAGTCAGGTTTACTGATAACAAAAGCATTACAATTTCCGGTGTTTTAGATGCCCGCGGAAATGAGTCGGACCCGATAGTTTTTACTAGTGATGATGACCCTGGTTATGGCGGCTCAGGAACTGGGGCTGCCGGGCAATGGGACAAGATTTATTTTGATGGTGCGGGAGTAAAAGGCAGTATAATGAAAAATTGTATTGTAAAGTATGGCGGTTATGGCGGCGAGGGACAGATCTATATTTATAAGGAAACATTTGATGATAGCGGTAATCCAGAAGTGCAAATAATAAACAGCAGTATTACCAACAGCAGTTCTGCCGGTATACAATTACGTATCACTTCAGCAACAGTTTTAAATTGCACCATAACAAATAATGTAACCGGTGTTTATGCAGTGACAATGTTTCAGGGTTTACTGGGATCAAACACAATATCTAATAATTCCGGATGGGGCATAAGGGCTGATTCTTCATTATGCGTAATTTCCAATAATACGATCAGTAACAATTATGAAGGTATTCATCTGGAAGGGTCAGCTTTTAGTCCCAATATTATAGCTAACACAATAAACTCAAACACCAGTTATGGTATTTCATCCAGTCTTTCATCAGCAAATATAAATGAAAACATAGTAACTAATCATATAAATAGTTATCCATTCTATCAGTATAACGATAGCTTCCCAAAATATTTTAATAATACGGTTACGGGAAATAAATATACTGGAATTTCGGTATGGTGTGACGCCGATCCTTTCATAGGTATTGGCAGCGGGAAATGGGTTAATGCACACATTCCTTATGTTATTGTATCGGATGGATTTAAAGTTAAAGCGGGGGCAACTTTTGAAATACAATCGGGTACGGTTATAAAATTCACTAAAAACACACAAGCTTTTGAAATAGACGGTGTTCTTAACGCACAAGGAACTCCAGATGAAAAAATATCTTTTACAAGTGTTCAAGATGATGCGTCTGATGGTATAGACACCAACAGCAACGGACCCAGCACCGGCAGTCATGGCGAATGGCGTTCTGTAGTATTCTCTGGCAACATGGTAGATGGCAGTATAATGAAAAACTGCATAGTAAAATACGGTGGTTATAGTACTAACCCGCAAATACAAATAGAAAATACTATTGTAGCTGGAAAAACAGGCGAGGTAACTTTAGAAAATTGTAATATCAATAATTCTTATGGTAGCGGTATATATTTACAAAATTCAAAAGCCCATATTACAAATTGCACGATAGAAAACAATTGTAATTGGGGTGGCGGCGGTATAGCTGGAATATCCTGTGTAACCTTTGACGGCACAATAGATTCCAACACAATTACAAATAATGGTAATGATGGTGGAATAAGGCTTTGGAATAGCAATTGTACAATTTCAAGCAATGTAATAAGTGGAAATTCTAGCGGTATAAATATTGTGGGTTACGGAACTTCCTTAATAGAAAACAACAAAATAAATTCAAATAGTACAGGTATTTATTTTGCGGCGTCGGCTTCTGTAATCAGAAAAAATGAAATAAAAAATAACAATACCGGCCTTCTGGCTTATTATTATGCCAGCACACCCTATGGCCAAACCATAATAAATAACGATATTTCCAATAATACAGTTTATGGTTTTAACAACACCATTACACCGGATCCCCCATTAATTATCGCAGAAAACAACTGGTGGGGAGATGTTTTAGGCCCTAAGCACATAAATAATCCAAACTACAATGCAACAATGGGAAACAAAGTCAGTGATTATGTGGATTATTCTCCCTGGATAGGGTTACCGACACAGATAAATAATCTCATTGCAACAGCAAACCACCAAAACCAGACAATAGTATTATCCTGGGCATCACCCGGCAACAGATATTTCGAGTTAACAAATTACATAATTAGATACACCACTTTCCCGCTTACTGAACAAATTTGGAATACTTGTGCGTACGAATTACAAAACCCTCCTATTCCGGATGTTCCCGGGTCTCAGCAGACATATACAGTTTCCAATTTAGCTTTTGACCATACTTATTATTTTGCAATAAAATCAAAAGATTCACAAAATAATTATTCTCAAATATCAAATGTAACTTTTGCAGATTTAGTCCCTCCTCAACTAACTATCACCAACCCTGCCCCAAACGCAGTAATCAACCGCCCGATAAACATAACCGCCAACATTATTGAAGATGTTTCAATAGACAGGGTTATATTCTATGTAGACAACATTTCAGTCAGCACAAAACCAGCTGGGCCTTATACTTATTTCTGGAATACTACACAATACAATGATGGAACACATAAAGTAAAACTGGAAGTATATGATAGTTCACAAAACAAGGATTCAAAAGAGATAAATGTAACAGTAAACACCCTCTCGCCAAACACCCCGTCCATAACAGCTCCCGCCGATAATTTTAATACTTCAATAAACTCAACCACAGTCTCAGGCCAGGCGGAACAGGGTGTAACAGTAGCAATCTATGTCAATGGCTATTATCAGAAATCAGCCATAACAACAAGCCCCGTATTTTCAATAACAAACATTCCTTTATTGATTGAAGGTATAAATACAGTCTACGCAAAAGCTTCAGATCCAAAAGGCACCAGCGGAGCGTCAAATTCAATAAAAGTAATCCTTGACACAGGCCCGCCGCCAAAAGTAAATACGCTTATGGCAATTTCCAAACCTGCCGGTGAAATAGGCCTTTCCTGGCAAAAACCGGACACGGAAACGCCTGCTTACTATAAACTTTACCGTGCAGATTCATTCATAACTGCAACTACTGCTCCGATAGCAACAGAACTAATACAATCCAATATTCAGTTAACCTCATATTCAGATACTCCGCCATCTGACGGGATCTGGTATTATGCAATTACCAGCGTAGATAACATGGGCAACGAAAGTGTTGTATCTAACTGTATAGAAACTGTTTCTGACAGACAATTACCAAAAGCGGACATAATTCTGTCTGCCGTACCTCCCATAAGCGTGGGTATTTACAGCTCAACCGTTGTGGTTACAGAGGTTTTATCAATAGTCCCGTCACTATTATATACTCCTGAAAACGGTTCACCTATATTAGTCAGCCTTAAAGCAAGTAGTCCATTAACTTATTATGGTACAATCATAATAACCACAGCAACCCCCTCGGGAACTGCCCGCTTTTCATTTACCGGTAAAGATTTGGCTGACAATACAGGCACAGAAATCACTTCCGGGCAAGCGTTTGACATAGATACAATCGGTCCTAAAGCGGCCATAAACTTGTCAAAACCTGCACCTGTATCAGCAGGAACAGTTCAAATAACACTCACAACAACTCAAAATGCTCAGTCGGCACCTGCGTTAAAATTAGTACCTTATGGAAAAAATCCTATTACAGAATCAATACCCATATCTCTTACGGGCAGTTACACAAACTGGCAGGGAGAATTAGTAATCACTAGCCTTACAGGCGATGGATTAGCAAAATTTATTTATCAAGCTACAGACATACTTGGAAATATAGGAACAGAAATAACCAGTGGGTCAACTTTCTATATAGATACAATCCTGCCTAATGCACCTACATTAGCGGCACCGTTATCCAAAAAAGGCGGTGAAATTGTAATCTCCTGGGCTCCTCCTTTAGGCGGCCAATCATACGATTTGCCTTATACTTACAATATTTACCGCAGACTACAAACAGAACCTTCTTTAAGCATAACTGCTTCCGGTGTAACAACGTTATCATATTCAGATATTCCTACAGATGGGAATTACTATTATGCGGTAAAAGCGGTTGATAAAGCGGGTAACGAAGGGGCATCCTCTTCGGAAATTCTTGCAGCTTCAGACAGCCTTTCCCCGAATCCGCCGGCAAATCTTTCCTCAGTTTTGCAGAACGGCTGGATAACGCTTAGCTGGAATCAGCCTTCATCAGGTGAAACGCCGGCCACATACAACCTTTATCGCTCCATTAACCCAATAACAGCCATTGAAGGGCTTACGCCGTTAAAAGTAAACATACCTTCAGTATCAACGGTTGATTTACCGCAGGAAGATGCGATATACCACTACGTTGTAACTTCGTTAGATATAGTAAAAAATGAAAGTATAATATCTAATGAAACCACATATACCTTTGACTCCGCACCGCCAAAAATATCAATCACTGGAGTAACAAACAATGGTTACTACAAAAATGATGTAACTCCGGTAATCACAGCTACAGACCTGAACTTTGATACCTTTTCAGTCAGGTTAAACGGTGTAACATATGAATCAGGTACACCGATAATTTCTGAAAGCACCTATACTTTATTTGTAGAAGCAAAGGATACAGCCAACCATATATCCTCAACAACCATTTCCTTTATAATAGATAAAACTCTGCCTGTTATAACAATCACTGGTGCAGCTGACAGCGGATATTATGAAACACCGGTTAAACCACAGGCCCAGGCAACTGACACTTATTTTAAAGATATCAATGCTGCATTGAATAATTATCCATTCCCTCTTGGTGAAACCATAGAACAGGACGGAATCTTTATATTAAAAGTAACCGCTACCGACCTAGCGGGAAATATTGCAGAAAAAATAATTACATTCACGCTTGATGTTGCTCCTTCACCGCCAATAAACATAAATGTAACTATCTCACAAGGCAGCGGAGCAAGTTTTGTATGGGCCCCAAACTTAGAACCCGATACTACGGGGTATAATCTTTACCGTGACGGAACAAAAGTAAATCCTGTATTAATCAGGCAAAACTCATATTTGGATCCTGCCTACACTTCAAATCTGACTCATATATATCAATTATCCGCAGTTGACGCAAAACTGCACGAAAGCAAGAAATCTACTGTAACGGTTATACCGGCAGAACTTAACCTTACTGAATATGGCACCCAGGAAAATGGCATCAGTTATTTAACCGCACAATTTCTTGACACAATTAAAATGTCTGTCCGGAATAAAGATACACAGGCAAGGGCCTTTGGTGCATTAACATTAAACCTGTTTGGTGCAAACAATACCCTTATTGATAACCGTTCTTATGAAATAACGTCAATTCCATCCAACAGCACAAAAAATGTAGAACAACCAATCATCACCAAAGAAACACTGCCAGCGACAGCAAAACTTACAGCATCGCTTGATTTACCTACAGACACAAACGCTGTAGTAAAACTCTATGCAGAATACACGCTCAATGTCCGTAACCCGCCGGGAGCAGTATTAGATATATTTGAACCGTTAGTTAGAGGTGCAGACGGCTGGGCCAGAGTAAAAATTACGAATTACGGTTCAACACCTATGCAAATACTTACAGCATCGGGCGGTGATAACCCCAACACAAACTGGGTGGATGATTTAACCATATATCTTAAAGACCAGGTTGACGGCACAATTTATTCCCAGGGGCATATCTTCCAGAGAAAAGACGGCCTGGTAACAGACTGGACAACACCAGATTATTCGTATGCAGAAATAAATAAAGGCAATTCATTTATCTTTGCACCGGTTAAGTTTTTTGTGCCTACCTACACACCGGATAACGTAACACTTGAAGCAGTGATTAAAAGAACCTATTTCAATTATCCAAACCTACCGATGATAGCAGGTAAAATAACCGCTCCGGGTTATTCGACAAGCATAAAAACCAGCATAGTCGCACCCGATTATTCAGTTGATGTAAGAACAAACAAAACAATCTATGAGCCAGGCGAACCTATAATAATTTATGGTACGGCGACTTATAATGGAACAGGTGAATTAGTGTCAACTTCACCGGTAAAAATAGGTATAAGCGTGAGAGGTTTTGACAGGAATTACACGGTTACTACCGATACTTCAGGATACTATTGCCTGCAATTTAATCCTCTTTCCGGTGAAACCGGCCATTATACTGTATGGGCAGTGCATCCTATAGTATTAGCCCGGGAAATAGATACAGAATTCTATGTTGTTGACCTTAAAACAAACCTGCTGACAGCAAACGTAGATATGTCTAAAAACTCTTCATATACATTCCCTATAACCATATCCAATCCATGCGAAAATACCATAAGTATAAAGGAAATTACTGCTGACCCATCCACCCTTACAGGAATAAACATTGCCTTAGGCTCCCAGGCAGTAAAAAAACAAATCACGCCAAACGAAACCACTAATCTTAATGTACAAATAGATGCCAGCACGTCTGCTCCTGATTCGGCACAATTCAGTATAACAATTGTATCTACCGCAACAGTTCAATCAACTATACGCACATTAACAAAAATTGTGCAGGTAAACCTGAACCTTCACACCGCTCTTCCTATTACAAAGGTTGACCCTATGGCTATAGATGTCAGCTTAAAAGCAGGTGAGATAAAAACAAAACCAATTACAATTTCGAATGTCGGGTACGCACCCATAGAAAATGTCATACTTTCCTCTCAACAGACCTACCCCTGGATAACCCTGGCAGTAAACCCGGATTTGGGGAATGTAGGGCCTAACATAACCAGAACTTTTGATATAAGCATCTGCCCGCCGGCTAATACGCCCACAGGGATATATCAGGATAAAATATTTATTCATTACGGAAATTTACAGGGTGCAACCACCCTATACATAACTGCACGAATTACAACCTCCCTGGTAGGCGGAGCACTTTTTACTATTAACAGTGATATAAATGCCCGTGTACCTGAAGCAAACATCCGCCTGCAAAGCCAGGAAATAGCTTCACTTACTTTTTCTGCTCAAAGTGATGCTAATGGAATAGCGTCAATAACCAATATACCTGTCGGGCGTTATACCTATAGTGCTGACAAGCCGGGTTATTTACCAGCAAGTGCTTCAATACTTATAGAACCGGACGTAACAGCCACTATCCAGCCGGTCTTGCAAAGCTCGCCCATGGAAGTAAAATGGACGGTTACTCCGACCGTCATAAAGGACGAATATGACATATCTCTCAATATAACCTACAAAACAAATGTACCTGCACCCGTGCTTATACCGGACAACATGTTCTTTAACGCAAAAATGGATCCGGGCAGTATAATGTACGGGCAGTTTACTATAAAAAATGAAGGGTTGATAACGGCAACCAGCGTCCAGTTTCAATACCAGCCCAGTGACCATGCAATAAACGTTGAGTACCTTGTCCAGAATAACCTTGAACTTGCTGCCGGTGCAAGCATGGTAGTTCCGTTCCGTATAACGCTTTCAAAATATCACTCACCAAGGCCTGTAGACCCCTGCGAGAAGTTTGATACAACAGCAATCTGTAATTATGGGTTTATGTGTGCGGCAGGAACCTGGGTACAACAAAAATTTCAGCAGGCATTTAACATTATAGCCGCTGGCGGCAGTTGCGGTGATTCAGCGGCAAGCGTAAGTTATGTCCCGTCAACGGTATCCGCCACCCCGGGAGGATATACGTACTCTTTTTCAGGAGGGCAGGGAACACCTTCTTCACCCGGCACAAGTGTAACAGCTACACCTTCAAATATAACTCCGGTTGACCCGCCAGTTACTTCCTGCGGAGGGACGCCGGCAACTGAACCGGACATATATGGTGAAGAATCTTCTGAACCATCCTGTCCTATGGGCGGCGGCCATAGTGTGAATGTAACCAACGGGAACGTATATGAGACATTTACTGATTTTTCAAAAAATAGCCCTTACGGGCCGGTTGAATTCTCAAGGACCTACAACAGCAATGATTCAAATACAGCAAATACCGGATATGGCTGGGCCAACCCGGCATCTATAAACCTTACAGATGTAAATGGTGTAATAAAAATAAGAGATAAAAATGGTTCCCAGGCTACTTATGCTAAAAGAGGAACAAAAGTAACCGATACTCAGTTTTCAGGCGGCGTACCAACACCGCCCTGGAAAAAACCCGGCGATGAAAGCAACATTACCAAAAACCCAGATGGTTCCTATACCTGGCGAAATAAAAACGGCACAAAAACCAATTTCAGGCCGGATGGCAAACTATCGGACATAACAGATTCTAACGGTAACAAAATACAATATAATTACGATACCAATGCTAACCTTACGTCTATAAACCACCCTTCAAACAGAATCGTTACATTTACAAGTGATACACAAAACAGAATAACTGAAACAAAAGTCTCCTATAATAACGGGCCGCAACAGCTTGTTGCAAGTTACACCTATGACACAAACAACAATTTGACAAGTGCAAAGGATTATCGCGGTGACCCTGTAAATGGCGTAGTTACAGGTTATGAATATGATACAGTCCATAGATTAACACGCATCACTCACCCCAACGGCACAAAAACAAAATATCTCTATGACGGTGTATCAGGCAAATGTATTGAAAGAAAAGAAGAAGATACATCAAACAACATTGCCAACAGAATAGCTTATGACTATCTTGATAATAAAACCACCCGCAGAATAGATTATAACGGTGCAAATACAAACATAATGACAATAGAATACACCATAGCCCGCGGAAAAAGTGCAATAACAAAAATAACTAATGCCATAAATAAAACTACCCCGTTAGCCCGGGATGATGAGTTTAACATTAAAAGCCGGGTGGATACCGCCGGCAATAGTACTACATACACTTATGACGGTATGGGCAATGTGCTTTCTATAGCAGACCCTGCCGGAAACATTACAAGGTTCACCTATGAATCGGTATTCAACAAAGTAACCAGCATAACAGACCCGAAAGGCAATAAAACATTCTTCACTTATGAAGGCAAAGGGAACTTAACCAGCATTACAGACAGCCAGGGTAACTCAACAGAAATGACCTATGACTTAAAAGGGTTGCTTAAAACCACCAAAGACGCAAAAGGAAAAACAACTACCTATAATTATGACAGCATTTCTGGAAACCTTACTTCAATAACGGATCCGTTAAACAGAACAACAGTAATGGCCTATGATGATGACAGTAACGTAACGCAGGTGGAAGACGCAAACCATAAATTAACGCACTATGCTTATGACGGATTGGGCAATCTTACATCAGTAACAGACGCAGATAACAAAACAACAACCTATGAATATGAGGCTGGGTTGAATTTTGGCGGTGGCGGTTGCCAGAGCTGTCCGAGCGGTTCAGGAAGCCTGCTTTCCAAGGTAATAGATGCAAACAGTAAGCAGACACTTTTTGATTACGATGGGTTTGGCCAGTTGGTAAAAGTAACCAATCCTTTAAGCCAGTTTAAGAGTTTTGGTTATGACGCAGTTGGTAATCTTATTTCAATTATAGACGCAAACAATAACACAATTGGTTTCTCTTACGACGCAATTAATCGCTTGGTTACCAAAACACTTCCTGATGACACTGTAAGTTATACTTATGATGACGCAGGCAACATTACAGCAATAGAAAATACGGACTCCCTATTAACAATGGCTTACGATGTGTTGGGCAGGGTAACAAGCGTTACACAGAAATTTAAGTCAGATGGCCATACAAGGACAATCACTTATACCTATGATAATAACGGCAACCGCCTTTCGGCCATCATTGGAGGCGGAGCGTGGCAATCTAATTATTCCTATGATTCCTTAAACCGTCTTACAGGAATCACTAATATTTCAAATCAGTCGTTCGGTTTTGAATATGATAATTTATCCCGCAGAACAAAACTAACCTACCCCAATGGGACAGAAACAAATTATACTTATGATGATGTTTCACAATTGACGAATTTAGAACATAGACATGGTGCAACAGCATTAACATCGTTTGGGTATGTTTACGATGATATAGGTAACAGAACAAGTATGACCGACCCTCTTGGAACACATAATTATAGTTATGATAGTTTGTATCGGTTGGTAGCCGCAGGTTTTACACCTGCGAATCCGTTGTTTCCTGCTGAAACATTTACCTATGATTCTGTTGGGAATAGGTTAAGCAGTCATATTTCAACAAATTACATCTATAACAATGCGAACAGGCTTACAAGTGATGACCAATTTACATATTCTTACGACAACAACGGCAACCAAACGAGTAAAACAGACAAAAGCACAAACAAATATTATGAATACACTTACAACAACGAGAACCAGCTGACAATATATAAGGAATACACGGATTCAAGTAAAACTACATTACTCAAGAGTGCAAACTACAAATACGACGGGCTTGGTCGTAGGATTGAAAAAGAAGTAGATAGCATTGTTACAAGGTTCGTATACGACAACGAAGACATAATTCTTGAACTTAACGGAAGTAACAACATTCAAGCCAAATATACCCACGGCCCCGGAATTGATGAACCAATGGAAATGGCAAGGGGTGGACAGGATTATTACTACCACGCGGACGGATTGGGTACTATCGTAACAATCACAGATTCGCAAGGGGCAATGAAAGAGCAGATTAAATATGAGGTTTTTGGCAGATGCACTTTTCAAGATAGTCAAGATAATGTGTTAACACAGTCAGCAATAGGTAATCCTTATACATTCACAGCCCGGGAATATGACAACGAATCCGGGTTGTTTTATTATAGAACACGAGATTATGACTCAAATACTGGAAGATTTACAGCTGAGGATAGAATAGGTTTTGCTGGTGGAATAAACTTTTATGCTTATGTTAATGGTAATCCTGTTAGTTTTATTGACCCATTTGGATTTGAAGCACAAGTTTGTGCCAGTAGGGTTTTTGTTGGAGGAATACCGACACCAGGTTTTCATAGTTATATTAAATTTAGTGACGGTACTACATATGGACTCCATCCATATTATGGAGATTCAACACCATTCCCATTTAGTATGTATCAAAGAGCAGGTGTATATAAAAATATCGACACCGGTGGAATATGTAAACCGATAAAACCCATAAAATCTGAAATAGGGAGTTGTAAAACATCTATAGATATGGAAAATAGGTTAAAAAATATCGCAAATAATTGGCAACGAAGAGCATTTTATTGGAACTATAAATTTCCAGGGAATGATAGTAATAATTGGGCTAGAATGGTCGTGAATCAATCTGGTGGAGAATTTCCAAATTTAGGAGTGTGGGTGCCATGAAAACATTTAAAAATTATTTATTGTTATTAATTTTATTTTGCATTGCATTTTATTTTCCTGCTGTTTTAGAAAAAATTAAATTATTGAATTTATATTCCCTTTTTATTTTATATCTTATCATTGGTTTTGGTATTAAATATTGTTGGAATATTAAATATGTAGTTTCTTTTATCATTTTAGTTATATTTGTTAATACATTTACAGGCATTTATTCAACAAACATCAAGGGATATGAAGGGCTTGGTCTATTTTTAGGAATATTTTATGCAGCGTCATCTATTATTGGTGCTTTATTAGGGCAATATGTAAGGAAAAGAATTCAACAAAAGAATGAAAAATAAATTCTTATGAATAGGATTAGATTATACTTTTTAGTGTTTATATTTTTGAGTTCCGCTGTTTTATGTAAAACATGGCCTGCTGAACAGTATAAATACGCTTTTGGTACTGTAAACTATGGGAAAAATGCCTCAATTAGAATTACAATCAGCAATGATTCGAAAGATAAAATGATTATTCAAGGAATTGATATGGATTGTGACTGCCTGTTTATAGATTCATATAAAAAGGAATTAAAGCCCGGGGAAAATACAAAGATCAAAGTTACCTATGCATCGGATTTAGGGGAATTAGGCAATTTTGCTAAAAAGCTCTATGTAAGAACTAATAAAGGAACAAAAGAATTCGATTTAATGGGTTTTGTAGCTGGTAAAAACACAAAACTATTAGCAAGTAAAATAGAACCCAATAGTATTGTTTCAGGAAAGCAGAACGTATACGGATATCTTGTATATTTTTATTCTCCCAGCTGTAAGGACTGTTATAGGGCAAAAAAAATAGTAAATAATGCCAAATCCAGTTTCATACTTCGTGAATATGATGTTTCAAATAAAGAAAACAGAATACTTTTTGAAGCTATGGCGATTGCTTATAAAATCCCGAAAGATAAGCCGCTTACCCCTCCATTTGTATTTATTGTTAATTCTAATGGTTGTGCGTATTTCCAGGGGAAAGATATTGGTAATAGCGTTTTAACATCATTAGCAACAAAAAAAATATTAATTGACAAAACAATTGCACCCTGGGATGAAGCAAGAAAGTATATTCCTGATGCACAAAAAGAAATTGTAGGTAGATTTAGCTCATTTAGTATCTCACCTATTCTTATAGCAGGTTTAATTGACGGGTTAAACCCTTGTGCATTTGCGACAATAATATTTCTGGTTTCTTATATGATATGTATCAAGAAAAAAACAAAATCAGAGGTATTTTGGATAGGCATGTTTTACACTCTGGGTGTTGTGGTAACCTATTTTTTAATAGGTTTAGGATTAATGAACATTATTTACAGACTAAATGGATTTAAGAATATTGCAAGATATTTCTATGTTTTTATGGGCATTCTGACACTGGTTTTAGGGATTATTTCTATAAGAGATTTTCTTTTTATAAGAAAAATAGAAAAACTTAAAAGAAATAATGATGATAAGCAAGGCGTTGTGCTTCGTGTTCCTAAATGGATAAACTGGAAAATATATGGTTTTACTGAAAAACTGAGCCAATTACGATATTTTGTATTTATTTCTTTTTTTCTTGGCAGTATTGTTTCTTTGTTGGAATTGATATGCACAGGCCAGGTATATTTGCCTACAATAACATACATGACGCAACTCGCAGGTTATAAAACACAATCAATAGTCTACCTGATGATTTATAGTTTAATGTTTGTATTACCGTTAATGTTAATATTTTTATTGATTCTGTTTGGAATTGATTCAGAGGCAATTGATTCATTTAGCAAAAAGTATATTGTACCCATAAAAATGGCAAACTCATTTATTTTATTGTTTTTTTCAATTTATATGTTCAAGGTAGGCTTACAAATATGAGAAACAGAACAATTACAAAGTGTTTTATTTTTATCCAAATTCTCTTTACGATACAGTTGATAGGTTATTCTGCACTAATATCAAAAAACAACCTGATAATAACTCCGGAAGAACTCAAGGAAAAACAAGTCCGCAGCGATAATTTTATGTTAGTTGATATACGCTCAAGGACAGAATTTGAGAAAAAACATATAAAGGGAGCAATGTCTATCCCTTACACAAACTTAGTAACAAAGAAACTCCCTCATGAAAAAGAAATTGTTATTTATTGTTCTGATTATGGTTGTGATACAAGCAAAAAAGCGGTAAAGAAGATGGCTGAGCTGGGATATAAAAAGATAAAAGCCTTGGATGGAGGTTTACTTACCTGGGTATCAAGACATTATCCTGTAGAAGGAACAGAAGTGGTTGAAGATATAACATTTTCTATAACAGCAATTTCTGCTGACGAATTAAAAGCATTGACGGCTAAAGAAGGAAATTTATTGCTTCTTGATGTTAGAAATGAAGAAGAATTTAATGCCGGGCATATACCCGGAGCAAGAAATATTATTCCCGAGAAATTTAAATCTGAGATAAAAAATATCAAAGAATCAAAGTTAGTTATCGTTTATTCTCAAAACGGACAAATAAATGATGAGGTAATAGCTGCGTTATCCATGAAAAGCATGAAAAACATAAGAAATCTTTCCGGCGGATTACTGCTCTGGCAGAGAAAAGGTTATGAAATATCAGTTAAATAAATTATTATTAAGGGTTTCTTTTTTCTTCTATTTCTGTATTATACCCGGGCTTAATCTACAAGCCCAGGTTACTCAGATATGTGCAGAAGTAAAATTGAATATCCCGCAGGAAGCAACTCTTGAAAGAATTGCTTTTGATGCCAAACTTAATATAACAAACAGGACTGAACAAAATTTCAGTTTAATAAGGATTGACCTGATTATTAAGGATTTACAGGACCAGTCAGCAGCCCAATATTTCTTTTCAAAAATAGCATCTTTAAATAATATTAATTCTATTGATGGTTCCGGAGAGATATCAGCCGGCGGCACGGCAGATATAAACTGGTTATTAATTCCTACTGCTAACTCAGGCGGAAACATTCCGGAAGGTAATAAATACTCTGTCCAGGCAGTGATATATTACAATATCGGGACAGAAACTTTCAATTTTACAACCATAAAAGATTATATAACGGTTTTACCGCAGCCTAATCTTGTTCTTGAATATTTATTACCAAAATATGTTTACGGAGACGACCCGTTCACTCCGGGAACGGAATCTCCTGAACCGTTTATGATGGCAGTAAGGGTCAGGAATGTTGGTTCAGGTATTGCAAAAAGCTTTAAAATAGATTCCGCAAAGCCGACTATTTTGGACAATAAACAAAAATTGCTTGTTGATTACCAGATTATAGGAAGCCAGGTAAATGGGGTTTCTGCCCCTATGAGTTTGGCTTTGAATATAGGAGATATTACCGGTGGGACCTGTAAATTAGCCACCTGGGAAATGACAGTGTCGGTTTCAGGTGAATTTACTTATTTTAACGCATCATTCAGCCATAGTGCGGAACTTGGCGGTGAGCAGACCTCTCTTATACAGAGCGTATCAACGTATCTTGCAATTAAAGATGTAATATCAGATGAACCCGGCAAAGACAATATAAATGATTTTCTTGTTGATATAGATACTAATGGTATTCCGGATACAATATTTGAATCTGAAGGAATAAACACACATGTCGGTTACACGATTTCTTATGCAACCGGGCTTCCTACATCACAAGACCCAAATCTCAGAATAAAGTTATTGGATACTACTACCGGTTGGATATATTCTTCAATAAATGACCCGTTTGAAAATAACATAAAGGTAGCAAATATTATCCGCACAGATGGGAAGATATTAAATCAACGTAATTTCTGGATAAGAGACAAAAAGATATATTTTATTGATTATAATCCTACCGGCGATTACACAATTGTATATGAAAGCTCACAGCTTGATAGTGTGCCGCCTGTTACAAATATCGCAATATCAGGCCCTAATTTTGGTGTAAATCCAGCTTACATTTCATCAGAATCAGATATTAGCTTGACAGGTACTGATGATGTCAGCGGTGTAAAAGAGACAAAATACAAAATCGACAATGGTTCCTGGATAATATATTCATTGCCATTTAAACTGATAGAAACGGGAACTTATACGGTGCATTTCTTCAGTGTTGATAAAAATAATAACGTAGAAACAGAAAAAAGCTATCAGGTTTATGTCGACACAACCCCGCCTGTAAGCGATTTGGAAATAAGCCAGCCGCAATATTATGACGGCAGTAATTTGTATGTTTCAGCAGTAACGCCATTTATAATCATGAGCAGCGACGCGGATTCAGGATTAGAAAATAAAAACTGGCAGCTTGAAAATAACGACTGGCAGCTATATACGCAGCCGTTTAATGTTGCCGGCCCAAGCGGTAAATACACAATAAAATACAAAGCAACAGATAACGTTGAAAATACCGAATCGGTAAAATCAATTCAAGTAAAATTGGACAATACAGCTCCTAAAACTATAACAGATTTAGATGTTGCTCTAACCAGTAATCCCGGCGAAGTGAACTTGACCTGGACAATTCCTGGCGATGATGGTACAGCAAGTGACCTGATAAAAGGCAGGTATAGAATAAAATATTCCACTTACAGCGATTATTCCTGGTCAGCCGGAGACTTTAACATAGAGCTAAGCACAGATGCAAAACCTGGTGAAACGCAGCAAATTACAATTACGGGATTAACACCAGGTGAACATTATTATTTCCGTGTCTGGGCCGCTGACAAGGTTTCAAATTGGTCAGGTTTGTCAAACACCCAGGAGAAAACATTATTTTTCATAGCAAATAGCACAGACGGAGTAATTACACTTCTGTCACAATATCCTGGTATGGTAATTATTGAGAAATCAACAATGTCGGTAGAAATTACATCGTCAATAATAGTTGCCAAAAGCCAGGGGCTTGATTTGGTAAGTAAGGTTTACACTGTAGCGGAAGGAATTAATTTCAGTATACCGGCAGCTTTATTTTTCAGTTATAATTCACTTTTAGTTAATAATACAGCTTATGTCAATATATATTCCTGGGATGGAGTAAGCTGGAGCACAGCGGAGGTAACAGTCCAGACAATATCAGATAAAACAATGCCGATGATAATAGGATTTATCAATAAAGGAATCCGATGTGCCATATTCAAAAAAGACGTTATAGTTCCTGCGACAATAAATGATTTAGAAGTGATATTAACAAAATTTAATTCCGTAACTTTAGGCTGGACGGCCCCGGGTGATGATGCCTGGACAGGTAAAACAGCTGTTTATGATATAAGGTACTATACTTCACCTATAGATGAAACAAGCTGGGACTTGGCAACAGAAATAGAAACTGAACCCATACCAAGGGATGCTTTTAATTACGAAACAATAAAAATAGGTAATCTTGTACTGAATACAACTTATTGGTTTGCAGTAAAATCTATTGATGATGCAGCTAACTCCAGCGGGTTATCTAATACAATTTCAGTTTGTTTGTTAGAAACAGCCCACCCGCCTCTTGCAGACAGTCCCTGGCCAACAATGCAGTATGATTACCGGCGAAGCGGGCAGGGCATAACAACAGGACCTTCCAGCCCGAATATAAAATGGACCTTCCAGGCAGGTGGAGTAGTTACCCCTTCGCCTGTAATTGGCAACGATGGGACAATTTTTATTGGCTCAAACGATAAAAATGTTTATGCCTTAGATCCTGTTACAGGAGCAGAAAAATGGAGATATACAACAGGGAGTTATATTTTGACACTTACTGCGGACTGGAATAACAGGGTTTATGCGGGTTCCTATGATAAAAATGTTTACGTTCTGGATGGTACAAACGGCAGTTTAATCTGGTCCTATAATACAGGAAGTTATGTATTCGGCTTGTCAATAGGCCCCTATGGTTATGTATACATTCTTACAGATGCAGGTGTATTGCACGCACTTACACCTACAGGGCAGGTTTTATGGACGAAGAGCGGATTCCAGGGCCTCGGTAATTATGTTTCTGGAGCCCCTGCGATTAATGTAGGAATTGATAATGAAGGCAGGCTTTATGCAGCAACTAATGGCAGTACAAACGAAAAAATCCAGTGTTTAAGTTCAACAGGCAGTGTTATAGGTTCTTATAGTGACACTGATATCAAATATTTTTATGGTTCCATAACAATAGCTGAAAACGGCAATGTGTATGCTGTTTCTGAACCATTAACGAGTTCCGGCGGACACAAATTATATGCTTTTGACAAAGATCTTAATTACTTATGGTCAACTTATTTGGGTGTTTGGGGAAGTTATAGCCGTTGTGCTCCTGCTATTGGTAAAGACGGGAATATTTATGTGGGGCTTATAGGTGCAAACATAGGAAATCCGTTATTGTATGCAATAGATTCTTCAGGAATGGTTAAATGGATTTATCGTGCTACTGCGAATAATGAACGTATCGGTATAGCTATTTCAATTGGCAGGGACAATACAATTTACGCAGGCACTTTCTTTGGTACAAACAAAGTAATGGCATTTAAATCTAACGGCAGTATAAAATGGCAGCAATCCATAACGCAAGGCACATTTACCAATCCGTGTTTAGGTTCTGATGGGACAATTTATGCCTGTGGGCGTGATGGGAGCGTTCTTGCACTGGCTATACCGGCACCCTGGGCAGTAAGCTCGGATGGCATGGTAGAATATAAATCTTCAGGTTTAACCATAAGTCCGGTTGTAAAATTATCCGATGAAATGCAAAATGCCTTAATCCAGCAGCAATTAGTGATAAAAGACAGAGCGTATAAACTTGATGGCAACATTACTTCCGGGATAGAAGCAATGTTCAAGCTCAATTTCTCACAAGTGACAGATATTAATGAACTCAATGTATATTGGTATGATAATTTAACTAAAAAGTGGCAAATATGCAGTGATAGTAATATAAATTTAGCCCAGGATAGAATAGAATGCATTCCGGAAAATACCGGTGTGTATGCAGTTATTGAAATGCTTGATACAACGCCGCCTGCGGCCATAACGAATTTAGTAGCTTTAAAAGGATGCAGTAAAGGCGTCGTTGGGCTAATATGGACAGCACCGGGTGATGATGGGAATACCGGGAAAATTCGTATTGGGGAATACAGAATAGATTACAGCACAGATTCGGATAAAGACTGGAAATATTCCGACTATCATACAGCGATTCCGATTTCCGGCCTTCCCTCCTATACGCCGCAAGTATTAATTGTAAGCGGATTGGACCCGGGCGGCTTCTACTATTTTCGTATCTGGACAGCAGATGAGAAGTTAAACTGGAGCGGTATTTCAAACGAATCAAGTGCCTTTGCAAAAGAGTTTACAACAGGGGTTATATCTACAGGGCCTTTTTCCGGATATTTTTATCCTACCGGTTATAACAATGCCCGAAGAATGGTAAGAGATTCTTTCGGTAATTTATACGTTGCTTTTTCAAAAATTGAAAATGAAAAATCACAGGTTTTTGTGTATAAATCAACTGATGGTATATCCTGGTTTGATATCTATTCACCCAAAATTTCCGGCTATGATCAAAGCTATCCTGCCTTGGCAATTGATTCGCAAGATAGGCTACATCTGGTTTGGCAGGGTAAAGACATTCAAAATAGTGCATACACACAGATAAAATATAGCAAATATGAATTGGGCAGCTGGACGGGATGGACAAATATACAACCCATCTCCGGATACACACAACAAACGCCTTCTTTATCGGTTGATAGTAAAGATAACCTGCATGTAATCTGGGAAGGTTATGATTCCCAGCATAGTAATTATACGCAGATTAAATACAGTAAAAACGATACAATTACCTGGGCTGGCTGGATAAATATAGAATCAAGCACAATGGCTCAATCAGTACCGACTTGTGAAGTTGATAATTATGATAATGTTCATGTTGTCTGGGGTGAAAACAGGTACTATAAACATAGCTGGACTGACGGTATGGGCTGGAGCAAATCAACGGTTATAGCTGAAAAAGAATACGCAGTTTATATAGCACCTCCTTCCATGGCAATAGACAGCAAAAACAATATCCATGTTGTCTGGAGCGATAACTATTTAAGCATCCCTATAAGCGAGATAAAATATACGATATTTGACTGGAATCAATGGTGTGTTCCGGTATTTATTAATCCCACAAATATCTCTAAAAGTGCTCCTTCTTTGGCAATTGATGCAAAGAATAATTTACATGTTTTATGTTATGGGAGGCAGGATATTTGGAACCATCATCAGATTGAATACGTAAGTTTTAACGGCATAAATTGGTCAGACTGGAATGTGAAAACATTTATTCCCGATGGCGGGCAGGTTTATCCTTCAGTAAGATGGAGCAGCCATTTCCTAAATGGGGGAACATTAAACTGGATCTGGACAAATTGGACTGACAATGAAATAAGGTTTGACTGCGACATTACAGTCCCCATGGCTACAAATTATTTTAAGTTATACGATGTTATTCCGCCAAAAACCATAACAGATTTATCAATTGTTCTTGGCCCGCATTTGGAAACAATTACACTTTCCTGGGCTTCACCAGGCGATGACGGGCTAATTGGTAAGGCTGCTAAGTACGATTTAAGGTATTACACTTCTGTAATAAACGAAACTAACTGGGATAATGCAATTTCTATATCAGGTGAACCTGCACCCGGTTATTCCGGTACAAATGAAATATTTACAATTTCAGGTTTACAACCCGGCGGACAGTATTATTTTGCAATAAAAGCAAAGGACGAAGCAAGGAACTATTCAGCAGTGTCTAATGTAGTTGAAGTCAGTATTCCTAAACGTCCGGTATATGAGTTTTTATACAGCTGGGGCAGTGAAGGGACTTTTCTGGGAGAACTGAGAAATCCGGGAGATATGGTAATAGATGCCTCAAGCAATATATATGTGTATGAAAGAAGCAATTACAGGATACAAAAGTTTACATTGGACGGTGTTCCACTGACGATGTGGGGAACAAGAGGCAGCGGTCCTGGACAATTTGAAGAAACCGTAAGGTTAGGAATAAATTATGATGAAAGTAAAATATTTGCAACGGATGAGGTAAACGGCAGGATACAGATATTTGATAGTAACGGTAATCTGTTATATATCTGGACTGATAGCCATATCCTGTCTCCAAAGGATGTTGCCGTTGATTCTAACGGACAGATATATGTAATCACCAGCAAATGGGTTGGTTCTAATCTTATAAGCAGGATTGTAAAGTTTGATAGCAACAGAACCTTTATAAAGGAATGGGATATAAAACCTGCGTATATTTTGGGTATGGATTTATTCGGATATTTGTATGTTTATTCCTCAGGCCCTAATTTTCTGCAAAAATTTACATTTGACGGCCAGCTTGTTACTGAATGGGATGGTTTTGGCCCGACGGAAGCTCTTGCATCAGATTCAAAAGGATTTGTGTATGTGTCCGATGGAGTTCAAAACAGAATAACGGTATTTACACCTATCGGAGATTTGTTGGCAACATTCGGTAAATCCGGGACCCTACACGGAGAATTCCAGTACCCTGCCGGATTGATAATTGATGTTCAGGATAGATTGTTTATAGCAGATTCCGGTAATAACAGAATCCAGGTTTTTGGTGTTGATATTACAACTCCGGAACCACCTGTGATAATTAGCCCTGGTAATTTATCTTCTATAAGAGTTACTACTCCTGTAATATGTGGTAAAGCCGAACCCTATTCTACCGTAAATATTTTTACCAATAACACGGAACTAGTAGGGACCGTGCAAGCTGACGTATATGGGAACTTCATATGTAAAAACATTATTCCTCTAGGTAATGGCAATAATTCAATAACTGCAACTGCTACAGATATTGCAGAACATGTATCAGAACATTCCCAGGCAATAACCCTGATTGTGGATACTGATTTAGGTGAACTGGCTTTTTCACAGCCTGCTGAATATTCAACAACAGAACCCCCTCAGGACCAGATGCCGACAGAATCAATACCAATAGCAGATTTTAATAATGACGGTACAATAGATATTGGTAATTTTCTGGGAAGAAGTGATGGCACATTTGAAAAGGCACCACGTTTTAATTATTTCCCGAATTATTTATGGAGAGTTTTATATAATACTGTTACTCATGATTTTAATAACGACGGCAATATGGATATAGCGGGAGTAAAAGGTGGAGTTACTATGTTATTTGGAAAAGGTGATGGTACTTTTACTCGCTTAAATATTCCGGGAGGTTATACTTATGATATAGTTAAAGAAGATTTTAATAATGATGGGATAATGGACCTGGCGGTGACAAATCCCAATGAAAATACTGTGTCTGTTTTATTATTAAAGATGGATGGCAGTTTGCTTCAAACGTTAATTACTCCCGTACAAAATAATCCCAAAGGAATAGCTAAGGGTGATTTTGACGAAGACGGGATAACTGACCTGGTGGTTGTAAGCACTTCTTCAATATTTTCTGTATTTTTAGGAAACGGCGATGGTACTTTCAGGCAGGGGGTAAGTATTACAATGCCTGATTGTGCTACCGATGTAATTGTGAGTGATTTAGATCAGAACGGACATACAGATGCCGTAGCTGTTTTAAGCGACAGAGCCATTGTATATTCAGGCAGGGGTAATGGTGAATTTGACTTTACAGGGGAATATCAAATTACACCCGGTGGTAAAAGGATTACTGCGGGAGATTTCAATAAAGATAATTTGGTTGACGTTGCTATTGCACCTGATGGTAATAAAAAAATATCAATATTGTTAAGTTTAGGAGATGGAACTTTTTCTGCATCCTATGAATTCAGTGTTACATCTGAAAATGGCAGCCCATATAATTTAGCCACAGCTGATTTTAATAATGATGGATTTTTTGATATAGCTTGCGGGAATTATTCATCTATTTCGGTTATTATTAACAAATCCACAGCTCCTTTGGAAGCGGAATTTATTCCACCTGCAACCATTACTGATTTATCTGTTATTGATGCAACAATAAAATCCCTGGTTCTGAAATGGACAGCCCCCGGCGATGATGCGATAGAGGGTGAAATAGTTGATGGTAAGTACCAGATTGAATATTCGACCTATTTGATAAACAATCAGGTGGCAAGCACTTATATTACCTGGTCAACAAATACTGTGCCGGGACAAATTGAAACAAAAGTAATTACAGGTCTATTAACAGGGTCGACTTATTATTTTCAGATACGCACAGCAGATGGGAAAAACAATTGGGCGGACTGGTCAGAAGTAACAGCCGGGATGACCTGGTTTTCAGCAGAAAGCACAGATACAGTGATATCGGTTGAATATCAAAGTGCAACACTGCTTGATAAAACAACAGAAATATATATTTTAATTGAACCGACAACAACTTTCCGTGCCACTGTTGCCCTTTCTACTTCTGCAAAAGCGGGATATGGGTTAATCGGTGAGTTGTACGATATTGGCCCTGATGGTGCGGTTTTCGTTGAGCCAGCTACTCTTATATTTAAGTATACAGAACCGTTGCCGTCTGATGTAACAGCTGAAATGCTGTTAGAAGTCCAGAAATATGACACGGAAACAGGTTGGCAGATCTTACCTAAATTAGAACAAGATATTAATGACAACTGGATAAAAGTCAGCGTAAATTCACTTTCATTATTTGCGATTTTGTATAAAATCCAAGATACGCAGCCGCCTAGGACGGAATTAGTGATTAGCGGTCAGCAGGCAGCGGGTAGTGGAAACACCTATGTAAGGGCAGATACTTTGTTTGTGTTGACAGCAATTGATGATTTGGCGGAAACAGAGGATAAAAAAGGACTTGGAGTATTAAAGACGGTGGTTAGTAGTGAGGGATTGGATGTCAGGGAGTATGGGAACCCAAAACCGGAAGTAGGTATAATTTATGAATCTACATTTATAGTTGCGGAGGTTGCAGAAGGAACTCAAACAATAAAATATTTTTCTGAAGATGTAATAGGCAACCAGGAAGAACCGAAAGAGGAAAGAGTAATAATTGATAATACACCGCCGATAATAAATTATCATCCGGAAAAGTTTTTGTATCAAAATGATACTACAGTATATATAAATATAATAAGCACAATTGCCATAGAATCAATTGATCCTGGCCGGGCTTTTGTAACACAAATCACACAAATTAATAAACCCGATTATATGTCAAATTGGGAAGTAATTTCAGGCAGTTGGGTGGTAGATACAGCAAGAGAGCAATGTATTCAGACAGACAAATATGCTGCCGGTTATACAAAAAGCATTTTAAAACAGTTTGACTGGTTAGAATATGATCTATCCCTAAAAGTGCATATTTCAACCTACATAGCTGGTTTTATTAGCAACCCAATCCAAAGTAATGGTGCATTAATATATTTCAGGTATCAAAATCAAAATGATTATTATGCATTACATTTATCAGCAATGTATCATACAGCAAGGATAATAAAAGTAAAAAATAATGTAGAAACCATCCTTTCAGAAGAGCCTTACCCGGTAGAATTTAACAGATGGGTTGATTTAGGGTTAACAGTGAATAGTGAACGGGTAATAGTTAAAATATTTGGTGATATAATTTTTGATTTAGCTCTTCCTTCGTATTTATTACCTCTTTCTGTTGGGCTTGGTAGTGATAATTCGGTATGCAGGTTTAGTGATTTAAGAATAACCCGGCCTGAAGTGTTAGGGGAAATTTCGTTAGCAAGCGGATTAAGCGAACTTCAAATCAATAAAGATAATGCCGGATATATTTCATATAACACACAGCCTGTTGAAGCAAAGTTCAATATAGAAGGAATGCATAACCTTGTACTCAGAGCTAAAGATAATCTTGATAATACAAGCACTGAGAAATTAATAACAATTGCAATTGACGGGACAGTTCCTGAAACCGAGTTCCATGCCAGCGAAATATTCTATGGTAATTTATATGTACCTAAAAATACAGTATTCAGCCTGACAGCAGAAGACCCGGTAATGAACGAAGTAGCTTCCGGATTAAAAGAAACAAAATGCTTTATTGATGGTTTGCCACTTACTGCTTACGACTTACCACTTACGATTACAACAGAAGGTAAACACACATTGAGTTATTATTCTTTGGATAACGTAGAAAACACTGAAGATACACAATCCAAAGAAATATGGGTAGACGGAACAGCACCGGTAAGTTCTATTACGGTAAGTATACCCAAGGATCAGTTAGCTGATAAGGTTGTTG